>SDBT01002390.1_pt1 | contig 33177 bp, 52 predicted proteins | sample 2277101 | NCBI WGS metagenome assembly SDBT01 (sample SAMN10404973, study PRJNA504765) | marine sediment metagenome | isolation source: marine sediment core GS10_PC15, 103 cmbsf | place: Arctic Ocean: Southern Knipovich Ridge | collected 2010
TTGACTACATCTGACGTTACACTTGTAGGGTCGTCATCTAGCGTTATAGCGTCAATAATCGTTGCTCTTTTATTACCCGCTTCTGCCGAACCACAAAACATCAAACCCATTACTAACAATACTGCTAACCACTTGTTCATTGTGTTGCTCCTTTCGTTATAACCTTGAACCGCCTGACCTCTTATTTCGTTTAACACTTGTATTAACACCCACCATATCAAGAGCTGTAAGTATGGCATAAAGAAGAACATTTGAGCTTGCCGATGTCTTTGCTAATTCAAATAAGTTTTCTACTGGTATGGGGGTTATTAAAGTAAGAGCTTCATCTCCAAGTTTAGGTTCTACTCCAGCAAAGTTTTTCCCTTCCCAGACAGTTAATAGAGTTCTCGCAATAGGAGCAGCCTTCCCTTTTATAAAATCAAAGACTAATTCAGATGGTTCAATTTCCCCGTATCTTCCTGTTCCTGTTTTTATAAATCTTCCTTTGCTGGTTTTATACCAAAATCCCCATTCGCCTTTATGCAAAGTAGGTGTTATTCTTGAGGCGAGAGTTACTATTGACCCCATACCTAAAGAAATGTTTATCTTTATTTCGTGATTTTTTCCTACCTTTATTTTGCCAAAATCAAAACTTCTTGGGTCTAGCTCAACGCTTTCATCATCAAGGAATTTGGCAATCATCAGCATTATAGCCATTGCCCTGATAGTTTTTAATAAGTTATTCGCGGCTTCTTTTCTGGCAAAAGCCCCTACTTTTTTATCAAAGACGTGAGCTGTCAAAACATCAAGATTAGACTTGAGGTATTTAATGGAAAATAATCCGACGTTGATTAACTTAGATTGACCGGGAGTAAGTTGAATTGAACCTCTACCAGTCATAGAGTTTATTAGCCTACCCAATCCAGTATCTTTATCTTTTACATTGACATCCATAGCCTCTGCTTTTTCTATAAGCCTATCAGCTAAGTCAGCTCTAAATCTTAACGCAGCACCATTGTAGGCCGACTCAGACGCTTTAAATAGCTTGCCAAGTAAAGGCACTTTCTCTGGTAAAGACGAGGGAAAAGCCTCCTCTGACTCTATGCCTATGTCTAGCTTCATAGCTTTGTAATTTCCATTCAGAGCATTGGGTCTTGAGAACACATCAGCTTTTATCGGGGTCATAGCGTCAACACCAGTTAGTTCTTTCCTCATATCGCCCCAAGACTTTTTGAAATTATTTACCCATATATCGGGGTTGGTAACTAAGGTAATAAACCCTTGCCTACCAAAGAAACTGTTATCTAAAGAGGCGGCGATAGACTTTGTAACTCCACCAATTTGTTCTAACCAAGCGGCAGGATTAAGTAAGAACTCTTTAGGGGTTAATTTCTTTGCTTCGGCTTTTAGACTACCGACATAATCCTTAAAAGCTACTACTGCCGTTCCGTATTCCATCCTAGTAGCGCTTCTAATTGGGGAGTCCTCTTTTATCAGCCCTTTTCTATCAGAGGCAGTTTTAGCCAAGTCGGCTATCTTTCCGGCTTCCTCAACTGTAACTCCAACCCCAAGCCTTCGTGCAGCTAAATCAGCAAGAAAATCATCCATTTCTTCTGGTTGTAAAATCTCGGTCATTCTGTTTGCTTTTGAAATTAAATCCCTTTTTGTTGCTTCCTTTAATCCGCTAACACTCTTAGCCCAATTTATAATCCCTAGTTGTCTGTTCTTTAATAGTAACTTACTCTCAAAATCAGCATTAACAGAGGCGGCGTTTTCTTTACCCATAAAAGAGGCAAAAAAGGTATTCCTTTCTTTACTAGACATATCAGTAAGTTTCGCAGGGTCAATCTCACCTGATTTTAATTTCTCTAAAAATAAATCTGCTATATGTTTAGGTAGACATCCAATCACTAGTTTTTCCCCTTTAACATCTTATCGAGTTTATAAATTCAGTCCACGTTTGTTTTGAAGGTGTAGCCTTTTTAATTTCTGACTTAATATCATTAACTGTATCTGTCTTTGCTTTCTTGAGAGTTTTATTTTTTATTCTTTTCTTGGCAATCTTCTCTCGTTCTTCTGACACCTCTAATATAGCCTTAACTGGTGAGTCCTCTTTTCTTTCTGCTAGTGTTCTAATTCTCTGACCCATTGTTGTAGCCTCGGTAGTCAAACTTGATGATAGGGCTAAGTCTCTAAGGGTATCTACATCCCCATCTTCTATGGCTTTATTCTCAACAGCGATAAACACACTTTCTGGTAGTATATCAGCCGGAGGGGTTTCGTTGCCCATAGCAATCTGTTTGGCTTTTTCAGGACTTTTCGCTAAAAGAGCCTTAGCTTTGTTAGCCTGCTCTGCTAAGTTTATGGCTTTAAATTCCGGTAAATCACCAAGTCCTTCGGTCAAGTCCTTTTGGATTGCTTTTGCCTCTACCCCTTTGGCAAGTCCTCTTACTTTTAGCTCGCCCTCTCCTTCAATGGGTGTTACTTTAGGTGCAGTCTTAGTTGGCTCTACTATCTTTAATGTTTCTCCAGCTTCAAAAATAGCTTTTAGATTTTCAGTAAACCCTACTGTATTAACATCAATATCTTGCCCTCTTACTTGACCTCTAATCACACCCAGCATTTGGTCAAATGGTGTCTTGGCTTCTAGTGCTAAATTAACTATTCCTATATCAACTCCTGCTTCCTTTAAGGCAGATATTACCGTTTGTTTTGCCCCTGATAAATCTTCTTTAAGTGCGTCTACTCTTTTTATTTCAACTTCTTCTATTGCTTTTTGTTCTGCGGTGGTTAGAGCTTCTACTTTCCCTGTTGTTTTCTCTACGGCTTTTTTGGCTAACCCTGTCTCAAGGGGAGTCGGTTCTTTTGTTCTCTGTTCTGGCTCTAATCTTTCCTCTGCTGCAAGTTTATCTATATCTTCGGACATCTTCTTAAACTTAGGATGGTCTGCGCCTATCTCTTTTTTAAGGGATTTCTTTAATTTATTTGCAGATGTGGTAACTACTGCGCCTGTTCCGGCTAATATCGTGCTTAGAAGAAAAGTCTGTGGTGCTATTCTCTTAAAGGCTTCTTTCCAAGTTATAGGCTTTGTGGCAGGTTCTAATCCAGCTTTCTGCATAATAGCAGATTGACCTTTTTCGGTAATAGTTTCGGTAAGTAACTCCTCTCCGTATATACCCACTAGCCTTGTTATCATTTGTCCGGCTACACCCTTACCAACCATAGCAGTCAATGGTGCTGTAAGGACAAGAGCGAAAGTTAAATTGCTTAGTGCTTCTGGTATAGCTTCCCATAACCCGAATTTTCTAGCGTCAGATGCAAACTGTTCTTTTAATTGTTTTTGTTCTTCAGCAGTTATTCCCCTACCTTTTTTTGCTATGCTTTCTTGGTTCTTTAGCTCTAAATACATCTGACCTATTTCATAGGTTGACATCTCAAAAGCAGCCTTACCAGATGCAGCCGTGCCTATTCCCCAAGCAGCTACTCTTGCTCCCGGAAATGGTGCAAATGCTACTGGTACACCAAATGCCAGCCCTGCACCCATACTTGTTAATGAGAAGCCTATACTTTGCTGTAGTCCAGCGACATCTGTTATCTTGATAGGAATGCCAGGGAAAATCTTTCTTTCGCCGTATTCTCGCCATATATCCTCAACAAATTGGCTTGAATCAAGAGCAGCGTCTCTAAGGTCTTGTTGTGTTTGGTCATTACCAACAACTCCAGCACCCTCATATCCTAAGTGCATTTTAAGTGTAGAATTTTTTAGTTCAGCAGGAGTTTTAGATAATACATCACCAAAAACCTTAATAGCACCTACTGGGTCAGCTTCTCTTTTCTGTCTTTCAAATGTTATTGCGCTGTCTATTGGTATATCTTTCTCCCTTGATAGTATTCTAGCATCAGTAAATATAACTTGCGACTCGGCTATTTTTTCCTCATTGGTTTTTCTTAGTCCTAAAAATATAGCGGTCTTTTTCATAAACTGCGATATAGGTTCTTCTGGTGGTGCGGGTCTTAACACAGCTTCGGTATCAAAATCTCTTTTTAGAGATGGCTCTTTCTTCTCATCCTTAAACATATCCCTAGTCAATTCAGGCAGAAGATTTGTAAATTTCTTCTTGTCCGTTGTTCCTGCTAGAGGTTGTCCGGTTAATAAGTTAATAGCCATTTTATTCTTCTATTCCATCTCGCTTTTGTATTGCATCAAAAACTTGCTTAACGGTCATATTTAATTCTTTGGCTGTGCCTTCTAAATCTTCTGGTTCAAATCCTGGATATAAAGACCTTTGTTCTTCTGTAATTATGTCTTGTGTTGCCTTAACTATTGCTTCTTCTGTTGATTTTTCATCTACTCTATGTAGAAGTTTATTTATAATTTTTGCCTGGTCAACATCAGAAGAACGAGCAAATGCTTTGCCTGCTGCAATAGCGGATTGAAACCAATTTTTAGCGTCTTTTTTCTTTTGGGTAAATGGGTCAACTGTTTTATTGATTAAGAATTTTGCATCATTAAACTCCAAATCACCTGCGCCGTGAGTAGCCATAACTTCTATTCTAAAAGCTCTTAGTTTGTCTATATCGGACTCGTCAAGCGCATAAAACTTATCTATTAGCTTACCTTCTTTATCATCATCTGTGGTAGCATCAGCCGCATTGGGAGAATTAAGAACAAGGTCTAAAACAGCAGCCCCTTGCTGTGATATATTGCCCTCAAAGAATTGTGCTTGATTGTCTTCGGGAAATAAGTCAATAGCAAAATACTTCTGCATTGAGTCTAATTCATTCTTAGCCCATTTTTCATTATTCAGTTTATCTGCTATTACTTTATTCCTATCCATCTTAGTTTTTGCTTTGCCTTCTTTTGCTAACCTATCCTTTGCACCAACGTCTCCATAAATACCTTTTTTACCTTTTCTTACTTCTTCTAAAAATGTTTCGGCATCTCTTTCAATATGAGCATCCATTCTCGCAAGTCGCCATTCTAATTGTTGTGCAGCTCTATTAGTTCGAGTTTTTTCTGGGTCTAATGTGTTTCTATTTAGCGCATCATTTAAAAGCGTATCTCGGTTTATTTCGGCTAGTTCTCCTATTCTGACAATTTCCTCCGGTGTACCAGCAGCGTTAATAAAGCTATCTCGTTGTTCTAATATGCTCTCATTAAGTATGCTCTCTAGTGCAAAGTTTTGATTAGTCTGTAATGTTTTCCTGATGTTAAAATCAGTTATTATATTATCCCTATCAAAAGAACGCCCAAACTCATCTTTAGCTTGAGGTAGGGTGATTAGTTTGTTGGACTCTTCACGGATTTTAGTTATTCTGTTGGGATAATCGGTTCTGAATTTAGCTATATCTTCAATAGTTCTTGCTTCGCTAGCCTCAAGTTCAAGCTCTTTAGTTTTTCTTAATGCCACCGTGCCAGCGTTAGTCGTCTCGGCTAAAGTCTGTGCTTCTTCAAATTGTTGTGCTACACGAGCCGCACCTTGAGCAGACTCCTGCGTAGCTTTTGCGAGTGATGTTGAGAATACTCCTGCCCCTTGTCTTGCGGCTAGGGGTTGCCGCGTTATTTGTCCCGTTCCTGTTACCGTCGGAATTTTTGCCACGTTAATCTCCTTCTGATGAAAATTTTTGTCCAAAGGTAGCTGCCGAAGCTAAAAGTGTTTTTCCGGCTCTAATACTAGCTGCTGTACGTTCTCCTCGTGCTACACCACGTCTTTGCTGTGAACGCAACTCATCAAACCTTGCTTGGCTCTCTAGTCTCTGGCTCTCTACATCTGCGTTAAATTGGGTAAGTAAAATATCAAGTTCGGTTTCCTCTAAGGTATCTTTCATAACAATAAGCGGAGTTCCCTCATCTATCCTGACACCACTTATAGCGAATAAAACTTGTTGCTCACTAACTAAGGCTTTTTGGGCTTTACGCTGTCTGCCTATCTCAATCTTAGCTTTAGCTTGAACTAGCTTGCTCTCTTGCCTTGCTATATCAGCATTGAATAGATCGCTACCCGCAGCGAACTCTTGGGCCTGAGCCTCTATCCCGCCCTCTTGAACTTGCCCTACTGCTTCTAGGACTCCTGATGCGAGTTGTAATGTTGCAAATGTAGACGCACCAAATGACATAATAAACTCCTTAATTTAAAAAAATTTAATCTTCCGCGACATCTGTGATTAACGTAGCACTAAGCACGTTTAATGGTAAAGGTTGAGTTTGTCTAATTAAAACTAATCCATCTCTATCCCAATCGCCACCGAACTCTAAAAGCACATCGCCTGTGAACAGAGTTGTTATTTCTTTTGTATCAAGATTATCCTCATTCCGCCCATATTGAAAACCTAGAGAGTTGTATAATTTGAGAATTATCTTATATATTCTTTGTATCTTACCGACTGCTGTGCCTGTTGCGCTTCCTTCTATTTGTGGAAGAAGTCCAATATCGTTGGTATAAGGTAAGCCAACGTGGACTAGCGAGGCTCTCTCGTTTAAAGTTATTCCCCCACCTGATGTAACGATAAAAATGCCAGCAAATATCCCATCAGCAACAACGACAACCGGCTCACCCGCTAAGTGAGTAAGTCCTGTTATTGCGGTAACTTTCTTCCTAACCTCACCACCTGAAATATAAGCAGTAAAGTCCGAACCGTCTATATCTACTGAATTATCATCTTGCAAAGTAAATGTATTAGCGTCTATCTTCGTTATGATAAAACTCTCACCATTTAGCTCTACCATTCCGATAACATCCACTATCCTAACGCGGTCATTTGACGAGAAACCATGAGAGGCTGCGGTAACAAGTACATTACCTGATACCCCGAATAAGTTATCTATATAAAAAGTATTGTCAGCGTCGGCATTTGTAATTTTAATTATTATACTGTCAATATCGTCCTTATTAGCGTCAGATACGCCGGATATATCCCAGCTTATTGTTTCAAAAGTATCAGCAACAGCAATCGTAATCGTTTTTGTCGTAGTCGTTCCACCGGAGTCGTGTATAGCGATAGATATATTAGTGCCTATCCTTGAGGCACGAACAGATAATCTAATTTCATCAATACCAGATAAATCAATCTCACTTCCGGTTAAATCTCTTGTCAGAGTATCGTTAAGTGAATTAGTTGCCTCTGCTATAACTTTGAGGGAATTAGCACCTTGAGTTATAATAGTTCCTTCTGAAAAACTTTGGAGTGCTACAATATACTCGGCTGTTGGGGCTGTGAAATCTGATGTATTGCGCGCTACACCTTTATCAATACGGGTGTTATCTAGCCAACCATTTAAGAGAAGGTCTACTGAACCGCCATTGTGCCTTCCTCCGATATGTAGTAATTCATCTGCGTTAAAGATTGTGTCTGTTCCAACATTACCCGTAGAACCTATTTGCGAGCCATCTATGAACATAAATAAGTTCGCGCCGCTTCTTACGACCTCTACATGATACTGCGTATCTGTTAAAGGTGTCCAAGATGCCTTGATTTCTTTTTCAGTTGTGCCGTCGGTGGTATATCTAAATATCAATTCATTTGATGCTTGCCTCCACGTTAAAAGCCATCCTTTATCATTTGCAGCACCCTGGTCATCAAAATAACCAAAAAATACCATTTCCGAAGCAACAGAATTAAATCTTGCGTGTGTTCTAAGGGTGAAGTTTCCAGCACCTAAATTCCAATCGGAACTATCACCGATAGTAAGATAACCACCTGTACCGGGAATTAGTAAACTTGCTGTACCGAATTTCTTAAAAGCAGTATCTAATTGAGCATCCCCTACGAAAGTAACATCATGTGCCGAAGGGGAAGCATCTGTCGTTGATTGAACTCCATCTACTCCGTTGAAGTCAAGCATTAGTTTAGTAAAAGAGTCAAAATTAGGGTCGCTGCTAGGATAAGCTGTTCGAGCCGCAGCATCAGAGGCATATTCCATATCATCTATTACAGTTTTAGGTACGATATTAGTTATTGTCTTGGGGTCATCTAGGGAAAGCCCGGAGTCTACAAAGAAAATATCCTGTTGTGCGTCAAAACTCTCTGGCATAAAGAACTCAACGTATCTGACTGTTGAGCCTCCTACTGTGCGTTTTACTATTACCCATACCTCATCTTCCCCGGCATCAGTAGGGATAATAGCAACACTTTCATACTTGCCGTTATCTATTGAGTCTACGCCTGATACCTGCCTAGACCAACCGATTACCTCTTGGTCTATTTGTCGGGTTAATACTGCCATCTGACCGTCTTTACGGACACACCAGAGGCGAGAAACAGGGGATTGCTGGTAGGCTATTTGAGTAAGGCCATCACTATCAATAGAGGGATTAGCGGCTTTGGCTATATGGTCAGATAGGATAGTCATATCTAACGCTTCTTGAGACTCTACCTCAAATGAGAACCCTAGCTCTCTTAGGCGAATTAAATCACGTTCCACATAGTAAATAAAACTACCGATAATCTCTGGTAAGATATTAGCCGCGCCATAAGTTGTATCTCTTTTAACCGATACGTTAGTAGGGGTAACCGCTAGGGCATCAGCACCAGAACTCATTGAGAATGTTGAGCCAAGCGTACCCATTTGTAAGGACTTAGAGGTAGACTTTAACCACCGAATTGCATTTACCTTATCCGAGGCTATTGTGTAAATAAAGGCATCTCCGGCATCTGTACCAACCGTCATATCTTGGAAATCACCGGAAACAGAAGCAAATACTTTTTGGGGGTTGTTGTTGGTATTGGCAAAAACTATTCTCTGCTCAAACATAGCCACACTAGAGGGAACGTCGTCGCTTCCATCTGCTCCAAAAGGGTCTCCGGCAAATGTTGGGAATGAAGTGCCTTGATCGGCTGTGTCAGTTTGGTTAGTTAATACCTCACCAAGCGTATAAGCTCCATCTCTGTTCTTAATCCTATAAGTTAAGGTCGTAAGCACCGCAACGATTATGCTTGTTTTTCCACTTGTATTACCTGTTATGGTCTCACCCACAGCCCAACCCGCACCACCTGGGGCTACATCAAGTGTTAAGAGTTCAGGGGCATAGTTTTTAAGTGTCCAAGTGATATGTGCTGTTCTGGTAAGTTCGCGGGTCTTATAAGAGGGATGGGTAATAAACATAGTATCGGCATCTTGGGCGAATTGAAGCTCAAATAAATCTGCTGTTAGATAAGGGGTAGATATTTCAACGGGTGAGCCACTATCGGTTATCTGTCCTTGATTACGATAGAAGCGCATATATAAGTTGCCAAGTTCAATTATATAGGTTTGGGTAGTAGAGAACTCAAAGGTTATCAGGCGTGTCTTTAAGGATGAGGTTTTGACTTCTGCGACAAACTTAGTGCCGGGTCGTCTTTGTCCGCCTCCTGCTTGATGGATTAAGATATTCTCAAGCGTCTTAGCGGCGTTAGCGTATTTTGCTATATCAAATCTACCTAGAAGTAGGGGAGAGAGTTCGCCAGCCGTGAAATTGTTTTGTACAGGTGATGCTTTACCCATTTAATTATCCTTTAAATCCCGCAAAACGGTGTCCAAGTTTCCCACCCTGTCTGGCCTACAATCGGACTTGACCCAATTCTGCGAGAGTTTAATACCTCATTCTGCATTGGTGGTTGCGGAGTGCCTTGTTGTGAGTCTACACTAATAGCTTGAGGTAGTTTCTTCTCATAATAGATTGTAAATAGTTTCTCTGATAAGGTTGTCTTATTAGATATTGAGGTTGCCAGTTCTGCCGCTAGTTTAGCCACTAGAGCCTCAACGAATTTAAACGTGAATTGGGTTACATCGGTTAATTCTTGTGTATATTTAATTTGCAGTTCAGAAGTATCAGATAGTATTTGTGTACCCTCAACCTTAACTAAAGCATGGGGCTGATTAAAGAAGTTAAGTTGTAACATATCAACAGGCTTGTCATAGGCTATTGTTATCCAATCCTCTGTCCATACTACATCAGTTGCCGAGACAACTAAAGCAACTCTCTTTTGGGCGAAAGACCAGATAAAGTCAGTAAGTACGGAATTACGCACATATTGATATATATCATTACATTCTTTTGAGTTTTTATTAGTAGTATCTGATAAAGAAGTAATCCTAGTAGCGCCTATTGCTAAGAGGGCTTGGTTGCAAATAATAACTTCGGTAAGGGTCGCTGCCATTTTATTTTCCTTCCTCTAACTTTACTGCTAGTAAAGCTAAGACTACGATAAATGTTCCGGCTATTTCTGGGTATCTAATTAAAGTTTGACCGCAACTATTAACTAGTACGATAACAACTGATGTCGCTAATAAGTACAATAGAATATCTTTGTTTGCAGTCTTAAATTTCTTGGCTAGACTAATTAAGAACCCAACAATAAATACCATCATCGGCAAACCTAGCTCTTGGCTTGTGTGTAAGGGGTCATTATGCGCGCGGGAGAACTCTGCACCACCTAAAGACAATGACCTTCCTTGAACAACTGTTTCGTTGAAGCTCTGATAGCCGTGTCCAAGATAGGGTTTCTCAAGAATTGCTCTTGCTGTTTTCTCCCACATTATAGGTCGGCACTTCCATTTAGTCGAAATATAGCCAAAATTGAGTATTCCTAGTAATATGGCTATCGCTACCAGTCCTAAGATAATCGTTCTTCTATACCCCCTTAGAACGCAAAATAAGCCTATTCCTACAAAGGTTGCCAATATAGCGCTTACTGACTTTGATAGTATCAAGGTAATAAGCGGAATAATCGAAAGTAAAGGGTGGATAAGGTAAACTAAAGGAAGGCTAAGTGCGGAGTATTGACCAAGCTGTGAGCTTATTGAGGCAAAGCCGGACACACTTGGAGCGTTAGTCCACATAAAATCGTGGCCAGTTAATTGTGCTAAGACTAATATAAGATTAAGAATACATACTGCTAGGATAGGTTTGAAGTATTGCTTGATATTTTCTGCGTAGCAATAGACTGTTTTGTAAAGTAAAACACCCGCTAAGATATAAATAAATCCTCCGGCTGATAACCAGAAGTTAAACCATTCGCCTCCTAAATCATCAAACTCACCGAAGAATACGCGCAGTAATCCCCATAACATAACCAACGCAAGCCAACCATTAGTTAGCCTACGCTGGGGTTCTTTAAATAAACTGATACCAAATAAAGCAAACGAGCCAAAGAGAAAGAACATACCTCTTGCCGTGCTTAGGTTATAAGTACGGAAGAAGTAAATAGGCGATAAGAACAGAAACATCTTTAATGCAAGATTAAAAATTCTCAATGGCTCGCCTAGTTTACCTAGCGCCAGAAGGTTGAGGGCCAAAATACACCCAACTAATACCAGTACCGATAACTACAGTAACGCCATTTTCAAAAAGTATCGGTCTAGGATAAAACTTGGTTACTGTGTCAAACTGTGTTGCCTCACCTATCTCATCAACTACAGTGGCATCAATAGCACCCTCTAAAGTAGCAGAGTCATAGATACCCATAACTGAACTAGCAGAATCAGCGAAAATCTCTAACCCATAAACCCAAGTACCTGCGGGTAAGAGAAGTGCCGTTGATGTCTGAACTGCCGTACTTTTCTGTGAACCATAGCGGCCATATGTAGGTGGTGCTGCCTCAACTGAAACAGCAGACAGAGCGAGTATCGCTATCACTAACAATACAGGCAAAATCCGTTTCAACTTAAACATTTGCTAACTCCCTTCTTTTGCTCAATCGTTAGTGTAGAAAATCTGTGCTTCGATAGTACCAGTTGCTGGATTACCTGCTGTGGTAATTAACAGTTGGTTATCTCCACTCGCTGTTCCTATGACGTAATCACGACCACCGATAGTGTCGATTCTGATTACTTTATTACCTGTGTTCATAGCCGTTGCAGAAATGTATCTAGCTGCTGTGTCTGAATCTCCAACTGCTAAAGTAACACCACTACCAAGAGCATCGGCTTGAATAGCAATCTCAAGTATCTTTGCTCCATTAGGTATAGTTCCACCAATCTCAATAGTGGAAGCTGCGACTAAACCATCTGCCTCATACCTGTCAATCGAACACTTAACCCTGCCATCAAACTCTCCACCGCTAAGGCGGTCAGCAGGAGTAGCAGTGTCCATCTTGGTTCTGTTTACACCTTTAACTGCACTCATGATTTATTTTCCTTTCTTTGTGTTATTTTAGGACTCTGAACAAACAATCTCAACAATTCTTTCTTCCTCAAGTCTTACTGCACCGATTGACATTGAGAAGAAAGTCTGCCAGGCATACATCTTGTCGGGTCGTGGGTCAATCCTTCCAGTAGGCTCTTTTTGAATACCAAGTTGTAGAGCAGCGCGATGATAAGCAAAGCACTTACGATTACCAGAAGCGTTGTTAGTCAAACGAGTTGTCTTTCTAAACTGAAACCCAAGCCAAGTGTTTAACTCGCCCTGAACTAGAGCCTTGACTACGTTGAAATCAGCACTCGTTACGGTGTCGTCTTGCAAGAGGTCGGTTAATTGAGACGGTTTAAGTGCCAAGAACCTATCCTCTTCTTCAACATCATTATCATCAAGTATCTGCTTGGCTGTGAGTAACTTTTCTTTGCTCATACCTGATGCGCCAACGGGAATGATATTGTTAGCATCAAACGACGTTGATTCACTGCCTGTCTTACCGGAGAACGCTGTCGCGTCATAAGATGCGATAATTACGTCATCAATCTGACGAGCTGCTGCCATCGCCTGTGATTGCATATAATTACTCTTGGGGTCAATCAACATATTCAGTTGATCTTCGGTGTCCAAGAGGTGATTAGCGACAAAATCCTGCTTTCCTAATCTACGTCTCTGGTGGTCAGGTGCTTGGATTGGTGTATCTTGATGGCGTGTTACCTTCTCAACCATCTCTGTTGCGCCAAGCTGGTCGTAGTACTTGAACTCTCCAACGAAATTGGTATCAACTAAAACTGTATCGCGGAGTTTGGTACTTCCCTGTTGTACGAGCAAGCGGAGAATATTCGTATACTGTTGCACAAAGGCAGCATCTACCTCACCTCTGCAATCATTCACAACTCGCGCTATGAAGTGAGAACACAAGGCTTTAATTAGCTTCATTAAAAAACCCATTTTCAAACCTCCTTTGATTGTTTAACTAATCAACTGTCTTGTCAGAGTGTCCGATAAACGGGTCTGATACTGCGTGTCTTGGGTCGCTTACGCGAGTATCCATTAGGTACTCAAGGTAGGGGGCTTTTGCAAGGTATCCCCTACCCCAAGCGGAATCAAGTCTTATTAAATGCTATCTTATGGAGCATAGTGTTTCTGTCAATCAATACCTTGTAATTCGGGTCGCTTGTTTCAGTATCCATAATCTGTTTCTCTATTTTAGGTATCTCAAGTTTAGCCATTTCGGGAGACATACCCATAGCAGTTCTGCCTAGCTCACCTAGCTTATCTTCTGATAGCTGTGAGCCTATACTGTGTAAGAACTCTATTGAGTCAGGGTCGCTACCAAATTTAGTCATTAAGGCATCGGCTTTTTCACCGCCAAACTTAGTAATCAACCCATTGGATAAGGCAAGACGTTCATCGTAAGTTCCTGCCCATTTAGCTCTTAATACTGTTGAGGCCGCGTTGCTCTCATCTTGTAGTGTTTTATCGTAATCGGTTAAGCGTTGAGAGGCTACTCCTAAATGCCACTCTATCATACCTTGAGCTTGTTTCGCACTAAAGCCAAGTTCAAATGCTTTTTCTTTGTAAGCCTTAATGTCCACATCTGCTATGTTCTTTACGCCTTCGTGTAAGCCATCAACCACAGGATTGCCATAACCGTCTGCTAAATCTGGTCTGCCAATATCCTTAAAATACTTATTCTTAACCTCATCAGAGGAGTTCTCTGTGGGGATAAGCGTTCCTTTAAGGCCGATTGTTTTCTCTAACTCAAGGTGTCCTTTAGCAAGCTCTTCTACACTCTTATAGCGGGTGATTGAGGGGTGGTCTTTAACTCCCTCACCTAATCCGTCAAGGCCGCTAGGTCTGCCCTCATTGGCTGTTTTAACTGCTGCGTTTACTGCTTCGTCAACTTGTGTTTGAGTATGGGTGAGTGTGCCTCCACCTCCATCATCACCATCTCTAAGTACAAATAGCTTAGGCATTAAATAGCCTAAAAAACTAAATGGACTTTGGGTATCTCCGAAGAGACCAAAGGTATCCATTTCACTACTCCTTTTCTGCTGGTTTAGCCAGCGTTTCGATGCCCTCTTGAGACATCAGTTCTTCGATTGTGAGAAGCGTTCGTCGGCTTCCCTCATTAACTAACGTAGCGTCTTTATCGCCTGCAACAACGGTAGTCTTGTATCTAAAGCAAGTAGCTTCTAAGAATTTAATTACCACTTGTCCGGCTACTGTTCCGAATGTTTGTATGAAAGCTGTGCGAAGTTTCTTCTCTTGTTCTATGGTGTAGCCTTCTATCATTTCCTCGGCTTCTTTCTACCGCCTTTTCGACCTCTGTGTGGCATTTTATATCCCCTCCGAATAAACTCGTTTATAATCTATATTTGCTCGTTTGTAAGCGTGCTTCTCTTTGTCAAATCGCCCCTCTTTATCGTGTAATAGGCAAGTGATTATAACATTTACTTCTTTCTTCTCAAATGCTGTAATGTCAACTTTCCTAACCCAACCCTCAATACCGTCTCTTAGTAAGCGTTCCTCATCAAGCGTTAGGTTGGATTTATCAAAGATGTATTTAAGTGCCAGGCAATTAAGGTAAGCTAGGTCTGCAACTTTCTTGGTGTTTATTTCTTGAACTAACTTTATCATTGACCAACTCCTATCAATCTTGGTATTTTAAGGTTCTTCTCTAACCCAAATCGGCGTATCAGTTGCTTAGTGGCTTTAAGGCTAAGTCCTAAACGTGGGGCAATATAAGTTATAGGCTTCTCTGCGTTGAGTAAATTAGTAGCGAGTGTCTTGCTATCGTCTAGTTCTTTGGTTATGTCTATTATTTCTTTAGGCATTAAATCAATCCTTTAGTTAAATTGTGGCAATCCTTGCAAAGAGTCTGTCCGTTATCAATATCCCAAAATGGTTGATAATTCATAGCTAATCTTACCAAGGTTTCCTTATCTTCTATTGGACTAAATTGATTGTATTCTTTTAGAAACTCTTTAAATATTGTAGCAAAGGTTTTTTTATGATGAGCATTTAATATTATTGCCTTACCATTACCACTACGGATACTACACTCTTGACAAATATAATTATCTTTAATAAAGACAGATTTAATCCATTGTTTATTTTCTTCAAGACTCCGAATCATTCGACATAGAGGAGTTATTCCACCTTTCCAAGCAGAGCATTTTTCACCCATATCACCTTTTTTAAATCTCTTACCATAAGAATGACCTTTTTTGAAAGCAGTCTTTGGAACAAGACCTGTTTTTTTGTTTTTATGCCAAGGAGTATGTCCTTTTTTAAAAGCTCCTTTAGGAATAAAACCAAGTTTTTCTCCTTTATTCCAGGGCATCATTTACTCGCTTCTTGCAAATCTCGTTCTGCTTTAGCAATATCTTTCACAGCGCTTGCACCACCTTTTAGTTGTTCAGCTGATATTGCTTGTGCTTCTTGTTCTGCTCTCGCAGAACGTATTGCACTAGTTTGTTCATCATCATTTATCATTGTTGAGGGAATGCCTCGTATATCAGCTAGAATATCTACTGCTTTATCGGGGTTAATCTTATCAATTACTCTTGGGTCAAACTTAGCCATTTCCCCTACTGTGGCTAACATATCAAGTATCCCACCTACCTCACCCTCACGTTGTGCGCGGGCAAGAGGGGATATGTATTTAATCTGAAAATCTCTACCTTCCAAAACTCTCGGTACTGGTGGGAGTAAACCATTTCTGAATAGGATATTGAAGGTGCGCAAGATTATCGGGTCTAAGACTTCTTGTTGGAAGCGCCCTACAACAGGCCCTAGAAGCGCCATACCTTCGCGTATTCGGGCATTTACCTCGGTAGCTGTCATATCTCTGCGTTCCGGGCCGAAGGCTTGGAATAGCCTCACAAACAGCCCTAGATTGATTGACTCTCTAGTGTCCTGTATCATCTCAAGGCCAATCCCAATATCTCCTTTGGTGTCTATCATTTGCAGAGCATCAGCCGCAGTTTGAGGATTGCGATAGTTTGCACCTGATGGATTGAAGTTAAAGGGTAGTATAAATCCTCTACTTGGTGCTGTAAATGGTGGATCAACTTTCTTCATTGCGCTACGGATAGTAACTCGCTTCATAGAGTTAAGCATGTGCGCGTCATCTAAATTCTCCATACAAGGTGAAAAACCCCAGACCTCATTGGTGTTCTTATGAAATCGCCCAGAAGCTAGTGGGAACTCTCTAAAGCCCCCCTCGGCAACTAGCTCTTTATCCTTGAATGTTATCCACTTGGACTCAAAAGGCATATTTAGTTTGTCTTTCTTACCGACTTCTCTGATGTCTCTTGCCCCGATATAGTGAACGTAGATTACCTTATCGCTTTGGTTCTTAGGGTTCTTCATCTTCTCAACGACTTCTTTGCCTGCGTTATTACCCCATAAATCCCACGCTTGTTGAACTCTGTACTCAAACTTACGATACAATCTGATTACCCGGCCTCGTGTGTCCTCCTCAATGTAAACCTCTTGGATTGGTAGCTCGGTAAAGTGAACCCTAGTCTTAAAGTCCTCTTGTGAGAATACATTGCCTGTGCCAAATCCACCAGAGTCTATGTAAAACTCCTGTAAAGTCTCATCAAGGTTAGACATATTGAAAGTAAAGCGTATTTCTTCCTCAACATCTTCTAGCCAAACCTTGACCTCTTTAAGCTCCATAAGCTGTCTCTCTGTCATAGCAATAGCAAACCAGGGGGAAGCTGGGTTAGTAAGCCAGGAATGGAAGCCGGAAGCCAGTGTATTTAAGGCACGGATAGGTGAGTTATCAAATACGCGTGAGAAGTCCAGGCGTTCACCAAATACTCTAGGTCTGGTAATGAAAGCTTTTCTAGGCATATATATATTAGCCACGTCTTGGTGGTAGCTATCCCAGTTAGCTTTCTCACTTATTAAGATATTAAGGCGCTTGACTATGTTTTCTGGCGACATTGACATATTATATCCTTTTTATGAAGTGGGTTTCAAGTTTCCTAAATCCCCTCATCTTGTAAAATCTCTCTAGTCTATCCATGTTGTTGTATGAGGGAAAGCCCATAATGATATTGTTTACCTCTAAGCGTTTGCAAGCAAGCTCAAGCTCTCTGAATAATAGTAAACTATACTTTCTATACTTCGGCTCAATGTAGAAGAAGAACTCTTGGAACATCAGCACCTTATCATTGAATAAGAAAGGTATAATCATTCCACCTACACCACCCACTATTGTCGGCTTTTCCTCTACTGTTTCAAGAACGAGCATTAAGTGGTTATCAGTTATCAACTCAACTAGCTTATTGGTGCTTTTTAGGTCAATCTCAATACCTAAGCGGGTAAACTCGTTCTCTTGGAAGAAGTTTGAGACTATCCTTTCCATCTCGCTATGGTCAGATTTAGTGGCTTGTCTTACTCTCATTATTCTCCTAATAAACTTGGTTTATTTAACTTTGGCTCGGGAAGTAATCTTCGGCCTGCTGTTTTACGTTTGCGTTTAGGCTTAGGAGTAGCCTTTAAGCCCGAAGCAATAGCTAGTGTTTTCTTTGAAGATGCTTTAGCTTGGTCTGCTTTAGCGAATGCCTCTTTAAAGCGCGGAGACCTTCTTAATTTTTCCTCTGCACCAGCTCTTGCCCTTGCCATAAAATCGTCTCTTACTTTTTTTGGTAGTTTACTAAAAAGTGCTTTAGCAATTCCAACCATTATCTTAACCCTCTCTTTTATGTACCTAGTAGTGTTGGTCTCTTAGTATCAGGTTCATCAAGTAACCCTCTTGGGCCAGTTGCTAGAGTTGAACGTCTACGTTTTCTACCTGCGGCTATTGCTGCTGATTGTTTCCTAGCTTGAGCTGTTAATCCTTCTGCTCTAGTAACTAAGGCTTCGGCTCGTTTCTTATCTTCTGTTCTGATACGTTCTGCTTGTTGAGCTTGAGAGGCGGCTTTCTTCTTAGCGCTTGTTGCCTGTGAAATACCCGTAACAGCTCTAGTCGTTACTGCGGCTAAAGCGGCTGCTGTTCCAACCGTCTTTACTCCAGCTAATATGGCTGCTCCTTTGGTTACTGGCCCAGCCGCTTTAGCAGCGAATAGAGCTACAGCACCTAATTTTGCTAATACTGTGCCTATGAAAGCCATAATTCCCCCTTATATCCTTGTAGACATCTCTACTGAACGTGGCATACTACCGTGTGGTATTGCCATATCCTTTAAGTTTGTGTTATCCGGCATAGCCTCACGTGGTAAATCAGCCATATCGTCATTGTTTACTGGAGCTTCGCCTATCTGTTCGTGCATAGAGAGAGCGTCTATTAGGTCAACGAATAGACTCTTGAATTTATCTTTAGTAACACCATCAAGCTCTGACTCAAGCTCTGCTAACCAGGGTGCGGTCTCAGGATGCCAAATCGTATGAGCTTTGTAACGCGGTGCTAACATCTTAACTCTCTCTAGCTTAGAGCCTGCTTTGGCGTGTTCTATCGGTACTATGTTGAAGAATTGATTGCGTTTAGCCATCTCTTTGTAGATGAACGGCTCTATAACTTGCTTAAACATTCCCTTTTCTATTCCGAAGTCCTGGAAATGCCAGCGTTTAACCGCTTCAAACATCTTATCAATAAGCTCATCTGATTGCCAACGCCCATAGAGTATGTCTAGTATGAACCAATGATTATCTTTATCTATGCCTTTTATCACGATAGCACGGAAAGCCGCAGTTACTTCTTTAGATGAAGCCGGGTCAAGTGTAGCTGTTACGTTACACGCTTGTCTAATCTTATCTGCTAGAGCCGGAACGTAGTAGCGTCTGTCCTCTTTCTTAAAGGTTTTGGTCTCCTCACTAGTTGACACGCACATCTTCTCTTCTTGCCAAATGTCTAGTAAGCCTTGTCTGCGGAATATCTCACGCTGTTTATAGATGTCCTCTAGCTTAAACTGTGCAGGCCAAGTGCTTTCTTCTTCTTCTTCAACTTCTCTAATTGCAGGCATTCTAAATGGCTTATAACCTAGATCATCAGGGCTATCTAATATCCTCTCAACGATACATTTCTCACCTAAGTTGTTGCCTATTATGAATATCCTGGTAGTCTTGCCTAAGAAGTAAACGTCTGACATGAACCAGCGCCAGTCATCCTCTGGCACACTCATACCCTTCATTTCGTCTCTGTCTTGTAAATCATCAGCAATGACTATCTTCGGTCTACGTTCTCTGTTGGATAATCCTCTAATTGAGGAGCCTTTACCGTATGCTTCAATGCGTATATTGATTGTTTCGCCCTTGCTATCTTTAACATCAACGCTAAATACGCTTGCTGATTGCTCTTTGATCTTGATTTTATTAGCTGAGAGTAGACCATTACTGTTGTATTCCTCCTCAATCTCTTTGAGCTTCTTCTCGGCTAAGGTAGCGTTGTTCTTGATTATGACTATGTAATCACGTTTCTTGGAAGGGAAAGTCAAGCAGTAGAGAGGGAATGATCTTATAACGTATTGGGATTTGCCACTCTCGCGGAAACCCTGAATTGCTACGTTACCTGTGCCATTTAATAGTAAATTAGACCAGGTGTAATGATAGTCGGCAGGAGAAACTTCTAACTCAGGGTCATTTTGCAGTAATAGATAACGATAATCTACGAGTGTTTTCTTAGCAGTAGCGTATAATCTATTTACTTTTTCTACTTTTGTTTCGGTCATTAACTAAGCCTCTGTAATGCGCTACCAAGTAATGCTTTAGTTTCATCATCAAAGCTATGTTCTTGTTTATCAATCCAGCCAAAGTTCTTTAAAGCAAATATAGCTCCCGCTCCAAGACCTGATTGTAGCATCTCTTCGTACTCTTTTTCTATCCTTGCTCTGGCTCTTTTTATGGTATAAGTAAAATCTTGCTTCTTTTCGTACTCATAAAAGCTGTATCTATCTGCGAAACCACAACTTAGGATTAACCCTGTAATGGTGGGGAGTGGTATTTGGACTACTTTCTTATTTGCTCCTGTTCCAACTATAATATCACGCTTTGCAACTCCACTCTTAAAGTAATCATCTATTTTGACTTGTAACTCTTCTGGGTTTGAGAATTTAGGAGGTCTTCCGATAAGAGGTTTTTCTTTTGTTTTAGCCATTTCACCAGTTTTCCGGTAACTTGCTAAAGTATATCTTTTGTGGCTTTCTCCAAGACCTACAATAGATAACTAGTCTGCCCTTAATTATTTCTGTAAAGGTTTGAGACCAGCTCTTAATCTCTTTAGGTATTCTATTTATCATTTTTTAGCTCGCTCAGATACCACGTTCCGTACTGTTCATAAATACAAAAATCTTCGTTGCAAAGTATCACTATTTTACTATGAATGGTGGCCATTGGGAATTTAGCGCCTTTACGTTTCTGTACGCCTTTATATGGTCTTAGCTTACTATTCTTTTGAGCTAAAAGCATTTTCATATACTTATCCATATTGGCTCTCATCATACCCAGCTACTCAATCTCATTACTCCGTTTACTTGATAGATATAGAATTTGTGCTTGGTGCTATGTGGACAATCTATTATAATTACTACGTCAGACAACAGCTATCTCTCCTGCTCTAAATTGCTTTCTTAGACTTCTTGCTCTTGTGTGTCCATCGCGGCCTTTTATAAATGTGTCTATGCCCATACCTGTTGGGCTTGGGTTGTAACTTGAGGGTCTGCGTAAGGGTTTATCGTGTTCTTTAAGCCAAGTCTGGACTGCATTACGATATACTGGGTCGTGATCGTAGTGCCAGCTTTCTGAAAATAATAAGTTGTCCATTGACATTTTGCACCAAAAAAAGCGCCTGACAAGAAAATCCTCCGAAATGTACTCGGATAAGAAATCTCATCAAGCGCCAATAGCTAACTAGATTTGATTATTGAACTACTATTCGATTGTCAAAAATAAGTATATCATTTAAAAGCTATGTTGTCAAGGATTTATTTTCAGATTTTATTGCTTTCATTAACTTCTTTAGAATTTTAAGTCTTGCCCTTAATGCGCTTAAACCTGCTTTTTCGCTTTTCTTATCCTTCCATTTTAGCAGTTCGGGGTTGCGTATAAAAAACTCTGTTACCATAATATCAGTTGCCCACTTTATTACTTGGCGCATTATCATTGGTTCTATAACAGCCGCTACTTCTTTCCTGACACCTGCTGTTAACTTTGTGCGTTCGCAGTTAAGCCTTACTTCTGTGGCTGTCATGCGTTTGCCTTTCTTCATTCCCCACTCTCCTTAGCCTTTTTAAGTCGCCAATTCGGCCCGCCTTTTATCGTAGCCTCAATCTTATCATTCAAGTCAGAAACCGATACTTCAAACTTACCGTCCCCTCTCCTCCAGGTTTTTACCGCTACATCAAATACCGCGCTGATATATGCGTAAAAATCTGTTATAGCATTTTCCGGCATAGGCTTTTACCTTTCTTTTTCTTATTTCCAAAATTTTTGAATTGCAATATATTCGCCAAAGTCAGGGTGGCAAAACTCTACTCGGCAGTATTGACCATCAGGAAGTCCTTTCTTGCCCTGTATCTTAATCGCATAGTATTCTCTCGTTACACCCTCTCCAAAATCAAGAGTAATCTTAACGTCAGTTCCTAAAGGCAGAGGCTTGTGTTTTTTCTTTTTCATCTTATCACTTCCTTTTATTTTTCTTTGTTCAGTTCTTGGTTGGTAATGTTCACATCTAAATTTTTACCGATTAGTATATGTGCTTCGTTCTTGTTTGGCGCGATGTAAAGCCTAACTCCTCTAAAATAAAATTCTTTAAGTCCTCTGTTCAGGAGGCTATTAAAGCCGTTCCAAATTGCCATATATATTGATACACAATGAAGTATCTCATCTAATTCTGCGGCATAAATCCCAATAGATATTTTGTCAACATAAGGATTGTCAACATACATTTGGGTTATTCGTTGGTCTAATCGTTGAAAGGCATCTATTGTCGTCTTTTTCTTGCTAAACCATTTCATCCATTCTTCTCCTTTCGGAGGAAGCTAGTAGGATTGGTTACCTACACAGGGCTATTGCAAAAGCACCTTTCGGCTGGCACGGGTGCGGTGTCCTAATCCGACCTAGCCACTTTCGGCTCTTGCCACTTGCGTCTATTTCCGCCATAGCTCCCAAGTTAGTTTATTTATTCGTCATAATAGATAATATCCCAACTTATGTATTCTATGTTCTCTGGATATGGGTCTATATACCCTTTCAATCTCTTTAAAACTTCAATGGCTTTTTCTTTAGTTCTTACAAATTTACTACACTCATTAACTTGGACTTTATATCCGGCTATGCTAACCCTATCGTAGTCAATCTGATTTCTTAATTGATTAACACCAGAATAAAAGTCTTTAGAACTTACCGCTTGTCTCTTTAAACCATTGCTAATTAAAAGCAATAGAATAATCACAAGTCCTAAAATCAACGTGGCAATCCCTATCACATCAATCTTTTTTTTCTTCATTTGTTACCCCTTTCTTCCCCCACTTTATCTTACCATAATTCTTCCGATATTGCTCGCGCTTCTTAGTCCGGTCAGTATCACCTTTACTCAAAATACACTCTCAATCTATTATGTTCTTTTAACAGTATCTTAACTTGGTTGTTTTTGTCTTGATATAGCTTTTTCCATCTATCTCTGTCTCTACGAGTGCTATCTAATTCTTCTTTGAGCCTGGGTATCTCAATTTTAATCTTATCTTTAATCTCATCATATTCTTTTATTAGCAAACCTATACTTCTGTGTCCTCGTTGTTCTTCCATTTCATTTTGTAACCTTTTACTTCTACTGCTAGCCGAGAAGAAGTTAAGAATACTAAATACAAATAACCCAATCAGTAAAAGTGCAAATGCGTCTATTATATTTACCTTGCCGAAAATGCGCCCTTTGTCATCAATAAATTTTACCATATCCACCCCCATTCCATTACGCTATGCCATATAAAATATAAAGTACCAAGAAATGCTATAAACATTACAATTCCAGTTTTCATTCTACTCCTTCTCAGCGATCACAGTCCAAGACATACCGTTAGTTTCGTAAATTCTAACATTCTTGACTCCTTGCTTATCAAATAAAGCTAGTGCTTCCTCGCGTGTCCAGTAATAGGCTATTCTTGGCAACAGTTGGTCAAAGACCGTACTGTGTATATGCGTAAAACTAAAGTTGATAGATCTCTTTAGGTATTCGGTTCTCTGCGGAAATCTAGTAAATATAAAAAATGGAATTGAGATTAAGTAAGACAATAGATGGATTACAGGTGGTGGGAATAAAGAGGTTAGTTTTCTAATGGGATTGATTATTTTAGTCATCCAAGACTTACCGTAAACCCAAATCAAGATAGTTCCCCCAGGCTTCGTAGCTCTAACTAATGTGTTGATCGCCAATTTAGGTCGTTCTAAGTGATGTACTACTCCGATTGAAAACGAAATATCAAATCTGTCTTTGTAGTTTGGACAGCATATCGAGCTACACCATACCTCTACGTTGTTAAATTGCGCTAAGTTAGCTTTAGTAACCTTGACCGACCTCATATCACAATCAAAGGCTATTAGTTTTTTAACTCCACTACGCAATAACCAGTAGGCATTACTTCCGTTGCCACAGCCTGCGTCTAAGACTTCTTTATCCTTGAAGTCAGCCAACGTCAGAGGGTATATCCATTTCTCAAGATGGTCTTTGTACTCTGGGATTATCTTGTGATATTTCTGCCACTCGTAACCAAATCTATTTTTCATTTTTCCTCACTCACCACAACCTAGCTCGTCAGTATCTTTCAATTCTTCATTGTCTATAAATTTCTCTATTTTATCCACTAGCAAAAAGATTAAGTAAATTCCAATTAAAATAGCACTTATACACAATAAAAATTTAATCATTATCCCACCAATATCCACAGTCCGTCTTGCTCTGAAAATTCTTTGTCGGGGTGAATAGTCCGCAGGTTATTCTTAAAATTGGCAACCATTTCAGCTTGTTGATAAGACATCGTTTACCTTTCTTGAATGGGCAGAAATCGGGACAGCATTTTCCGCATTGTTTACACTTACCCTTTCTGTTGTAGATTTGCTCATAGACTTCTAAGGGGTGTAAGTGGTACCAGATAAGGCGTTTTATCATTTATTTCCTCTGCTATGGCTTTGGCTAAATCTTCCCTTGTTACTTCTTCGCTATCACCATATTCGTTTGTTTCTGTAAAAATTGGAAACTTATAGCCTTCTAGTATCTTCTCTATCTTCCCTTGCTCTGGTTTGTATAGAGCTTGGAGTTTGTTAGCAATAAAGTCTTTTGCTTTTTCACGTGCTTGCATAGCTTCCAATCTGTATAGTTTTGGCACATTTCTAAAAGCTTCCATCAGCCGACTAAATTCTTCACTATCTAATATCTCCCTTACCTTATCATCTTTACTCATAGCCTTACCTTTCATTTTGAGGCTTGCTTTAAAACTAAAGGTATCATATCATACACCAATTCTGTAAAATGCTTTAGGCATAAATTCATATCTCTTTCAGTTTCTGTTGCTTTATCCTGACAATTCACTTCTTGACATTTACTCATACCCTTGCTCCTATTTATTTTGGGGTTTATCGTACGGCTACAAGGAAGATTTTGTTTTATCCAAACTGGACCCATAAAAACTGCATAGTCTGGCATTTCTTCCCGTTCTTCTACGACCTTTTTACAATGAGAACATATTATTTTGGTGCCATTTTTTTCAAGTTTAAAATGTTCCTCTCGATAATTATGTGTTCTTTTTGTTAGTAAACTCATTTTACTCCTCCTTAGATTTAGGTTGGGGGGTTAAATACTTCCACTTATAACCGTGTGCAGTTTTGCCAGTCCCTTGACAAACCACTACTATACTTCCCTTTGGTATCTTTAATGCTTTACTCGCCGAGGTTATACTGCGCCAAACTTTGATTAGCTTTCCGTCAAGTGAGAATTGCTTTATTGGAGTTGCTTTCCTATTTGCATTTCCACGAATATTTTCAATCAATTCTAAGTATCTACAATTTTCTAAAGTGTAATGTTTGTCAGAGTTCTTGCGGTCTATGCTTGGGCGTTCCATTAAGTAAGCCTTATCTCTAAACCAAAGATACTTTAAGTCTGCTGTGTTAAGAAAGTTTTTAATCCCTTTCTTGTGATAGTATTGTGTCTTACCATTACACCTTGTTGAAATCCTAGCCAAAGTTTTTGCCCACGGGCATTTCTTATGATACCTTAGTCTTTGCTCTTTACTGCTAATCATACCACCCTCCAATAAAAATGCCACATTTCGGTTGCTAACAGAAATACGGTTAAGCATTTCAAACCTACTTTGTGGCAATTTTGAACATAAGAAATCCGCACTCCTGCTAGCACTAATGATTGTATCAGATACCGCTATTGAAGTCAAGGTTTATTTTACCCCACAGACATTCTTTAGGTTTTTGTGGATAGTATCTATTGCTTGGTTGTAGCCATAATCTATAGGTCTATCTAATCCTTCGGGATTATTTTTCTTACTAGGCACAGCCTTCTTGAGTTTGGCGTATATTTGGCAGAGAGCTTGGTCTTGTCTTAACTCTTTCCCAAAACTACATATCCTTGAACCTCTTTCGCATCTTGCAACATAATTAGCGTACTGGTCTAATATATCCTTTATCACGGTTTCCTCCTATTTAAAAAACGTATGTCTGCCTATTTTGCAGGTTTTTTGCATACTTCTAGCCCAATAAGGAACTCCGTATCTTTCCAAAGCCTCAAAATGTGTTGCCCCACCGGTTGTATCTTTGGCGGCTTCTTTGAAAACAAGCCTCTCAATCTCTTTGGCTTGTAGTATGTAACGCTGTCCGTTCCGTTCGCAAAAATCAGCTAAGTCTTTTCGTTTAGCTCCCGCAAATCCCCGCAGGTTGTAATCTCTATTTCTAATAACACATGCTACTGCGTACATTCCGTCGTACCCTTCACTCACGGCTTCTGCCATAATAACTTGCCAGTAAGGAGGTTCAGCTCCCGCAATATTCGCTATAATTACAAGTACTATTGCAAAAGCTATAATAATCGTCCATTTTAGTAGTTTATCCATTCTTGAACTTCTTTAACCAGTTTTCGTATATCTCTGCTTGATATGTTGTTATCTTATATCGTTCCTTAATCCCTGTTTCGTGTGCTTTTCGACAGATACCTACGCAGTTAAAAGGTGATTGAAGAAATAGAGGAAATAGCCTACGATTGGTTTCATTGTTTTCTAAACAATGGTGATAGTCCTCAATCGGGTCGTAGCAATGTTTGCAGAATCCGTGTTGGGCATCGTGAACAGCTTGGCGTACTTCTTCTGAAAAGGTTTCTTTAGAGAATGTCATTTTATTTCCTTGTAAGTTAGCTCTCCTTTTCCTATCGGTTTTATGTGTTCAATCATTGCTGTAAAAGAACCCGTTTGATAAAAATCTACTTTGATTTTATAGTCTAAGCTATCTACCATTTTTTCACAATAAACGTGATGTCCATTTGGAAATACATCGTGTGGCCCGTGTGCCGTTCCTCCACCATCACAAACCGTTTTGACAACTATATACTTTCCTTCAAGAAATGCAGTATCAAATCCAAGTGGCTTACTTCCTACTTCAATGTTCTCGTGCGCTATCTCAAAACATCCTACCTTATTGCTGTAAAAACAATGTTTAGGTAAATCCACATAAACATTATGACCTTTTTCTAGTTTAATTATATCGCCTTCTGTTAATAATTGTTCGTTACTCATCTTCCACCCCTCTAGGTTATTGGTTGGTTAAAGTTCTACGCTAGAATGCTATCAACAAATGACTTAACATCATCCCGCCCAGTTTCAACGGAAGCTAGCAATTCTTGCTCTAACTTTTCCTTTGTTTGTCCCGTAAACTGAATATGTCCAGTTAGAGTTCCGTCCTCTAAAACGCCTTGTCTATACATACAAGGACCACCAACGCTTGACTTTATTTCAACTATTTTTACTTCTTTCATCTCGCCCTCCCCTTGTATGGTAGGTTAAAGTTTTTTTCTTTCCTCTATAATTTTTCCATATAAAATATCGTGAGCTTCTGGTAATTCTTCTGTTTCTTGGTGGTGGCTTAAAAATTCTACACCTAATTGCATAAGGGCAAGATATTGAAATCGTGGGGCAGTATCGGTAGATAAATACTGTTTTAGAATAGTTTTATCAGTAATCATTTCTTGAATATGCAAATTATCTTTCTGTTGCACAACGCTACTGCCTTTAATAAATCGTACTACTTTGAACAAGTCATCTTTTGGGATGATATGGTTCTGTTTCATAAGAGCAAATTGTGGCTCTATATATAGAATTCTCCGAAAAGCACCTTTTAATAAACTCATATCTCTCCCCTCATCTCATATACCTTCTTAAAGCGTGGCTGTTAGATTGTTTCCAGTCCTCAAATTCGTTTAATCTTTGGCGAACTTTAGCTGTCCATACTGGGTCTCCGTAGCTCTGGAGGTTTTTAAGTAAGTCTTTTAAGTGGACTATATCCGAGAAGTTGCTTTGGATTATACCAAAGTTCTGGCTGACGTAATGCCGGACAGCGTCATCTTCCCAGAATTTATCGCTTACTTTCTTGCCCTCGCCTTTAATCTTGTCATATTCAAGTAGCTTGGCAGGTCTTGTAGGTAAGGGTCTAGGTTGTATATCGTCTAAGTGTTGTAATGAGTGATAGGTACATTCTTTTAAGAACTCATCTAGGGTTATGTGTTTGCCGCTTAGTCTGGCTAGTCGCTTGATGCCTAGTTTATAGTCTTCTTGTGTTATATCGGTCATTTACTTTTATCCTCTAACATTGTAAATTTCGTTTTTTCTAACTGTTCGTATAATGTATGTCCTAATTTCATTTGAATATACGGCATAAACACCTCTTGAATTTTAACCATATCAGTTTCTACTAAAGCCATTTGAGCTTGTACCCAACGGAGTATTTGTCTCCAAGCAACTCGTTTGGATTGTTCCATATCTTTCTCTTCGTAGTCTTTTGGATATGCTCTACGCTCGGCAAGAATTACATAAATAGCTTCCGGCTTACAAGGCAACTTAAAAGGAATTTCTTGTCCGGCAACAATTATCTTAAAAGAAACAGCAATAACTTCCCCTTTGTCATAATCAACAAGAATTGCCCCTGCACCATATTTACCGAGAACAGTTTGTATCTCTGATACGGTTTTTTCAGATGCTATTTTGGTGGTTTCCATAAATAAAGTTTTCTTAGCCATATTTACTCCACAATGTATTTTTCAATTCCGGTTTTTTCGGTAGCGTTATCATATTTTTTTTCTAAAATCTTAACATAATTATTATCGTTAGCAATGAGCCAATCAAACGAAATGCGCCAACCGCTCTTGTTCTTGCCCATTAGAAACGGGTATTTAGGAATATCTTGTATAACCTGAGCGAGCTTTTCCTTGAAGTGGCTGCTTTCAAAACGGTTTTTAAGGTGCTTACGCCTGGTTTCACTTATCTTTTCTATTTTGCTAATTGAGGGGTGCTGTAAAGAAAAATCATTCCAAAGCTTAATAACCAAATCCTCAAACAACACATATCTACTCTTATCTAACTTTACTCTACTCTTACTTACTCTACTCTGTGTAACGTCCGTTGTAACAATGTCTATAAAAGTATGTAACACCTTTAATGTCATAGCGATAGGTCTAGCTTTAAGGTCAAAGCCTTTTCTAATAAGGTAATTCTCATTTATAGGAATTGGTTTCTTTAATTGTAGCTCTAGCATTATGAAAGACACGAAACGCCACTTGTCTATTTCCGGTATCATTTCAAATTCAGGGTCAGAGTTGAGCATAGTAAAGTAAGTCCTACACCAGATAAGGGTACGCTCTGTGTAGCCAGGGTGATGTTTCTCAAGATTTTTAACGTGTATGTATTGCATTATATCCTCCAAATAAAAATGCACCACAGGCGAACAAAGTGTTCTTTAACTGTCTTGGGAGGCAGTACCTGTGGGCATAAAAAGACCGACACGCTTGTTTTGCTCGTCGGTTATTATTCAATTTTACTTTATTCATTACCGCCTCCCGTTTTTAAGAACACCTAATTATAGCACAGCCACATTAGAAGTCAAGCACTCATTTGAGATTTATTTTCTTTCAAATATATAACCATCTTAGCTCTTGCGTTTGCTTCGGTTTTTGCTACCGTTTGAGCTATCGTGCTATTATCGCTTTCTCTGGCAACTGCTATATAAGCATTTCTCTATCTATAAGAGATAACATTATCAGGTAGTAATTCTCCAAGCTCGGCTACTGTAAAGGCGGAGTAATCTACTCCCATTGTATGACTTGGGTTATCAAAATGGTAGACATCCCAACCATCATCCTCAGAATCATCACGCCAATGCACCCAAGTGAAATAACTCTCTTGCTTAACTCCAAGCTCTTTCAACTTCTTGGCTAACTCCAAATTACAAACTTGCTGTTCTAGTTTCATCTCTTGCCTCCTTATATCTCTTAGCCTTTATCGCAGCTCTTTTTGATACACACAATCCTCTATCGCAAAATCTTTTCTTCTTACCGCGTTGTTCTTTAATATGGGTGAAAATCTTGAGACAAGCTTCGCAACGAGGTTCTAGCTTGACTACAATGTCGTGGTTCATAGTTTTTTATGTAGCCTTAAAATTCTATTGATACCTTTTATCCAGTTTTCCTCTTTACCCGACGGAGCATAGATACCAGCAACCAGATAATTCTTTTTCTTTCTCATCTCTGTTAATTCCATAATTAAATCTTTAATCAATTCTTCTTGTGTTGGCAACTCTTTATCATAGTAAATGGTCTGATAAAATCCCTGCTCGCCTATGCTTTCAATGCAACTTATTACAAACTCATATTCTAAAATTTTAAAGGTCAATAAATCTTTCTTCTCTATTACCTTATTAACCTTGCAATCTATTTGCGATAAGTTATATGCCATCAATTCCTCCCCCGCATCAGTAACGCCGAGTTAGCAATCCTCAATCTCATAATCTCTTTATTCTTCTGCACTATCACCATATCTTTTACATCTGATATAAAGCGGTAATCTTCTTTAAGTCCGGTCTGTATCATAAGTGAGGTTTGTAGGTCTTTGGTTTTAAGCATTAACCCACTCCTTTCCCGACCACTGCTTTGAAAATCGTTCCTTCATCACAAAAGCAAGCCATAGTTGTTCCATAGATTTAAATGTTCCCCAATTATTTTGTAACTCATTTTTATTGTATTTTTTGCCAGCCCATTCATAAAACCTAAACTGTTTTTCAAACCATATTCCTATTTTTTCGCTATTGGGTAAAGAAACCATCTCCTGCAACTGGTCTTGGCGAGGGAGCCAGATAAAGCATTCTTGTATCATTCCTCTAATTTCTTCAAAAAAAGATCCACAATTACACCAACAAATAACTTTTTTCCAATCTTCTATATAGAAAAAATCACCGTCTCTTACCTCTGCAAAAAGTCGGGTTTTTGTGCCAATTCTTGTTGTACTGCACATTAAGATATATTCTTTAGTTGTGTCCATCTAACCCCCTCTCAAACTCCGTTATCCCCTCGGTTAAACTCTCAAAATGTTCACAGCTCTCGTATCGCTTCTTAGGCACAGGCTTTAGTCTATCTCGGTAACACTTTCCTTCAACGCATAAATGTTGTGGGGTAGAGGCTTGAAACGTACGGCAAGAGCCACATTCCTTTATAGGTTCGCCATGTGAGGGTTTAGTCATTAGGAAACTCCTGTCTTTTAATTGGATAGTTAGCGTTCTTCTTAATAAATACAGGTATGTTAGATTTATCTGCATATCTCAAAATGTCGTCTATCCATTCTTTTTTATGAACAGGTTTTGGAGTAAGCCCACCAATAATAATCCAGTTTGGTTTGGGATAATACTTATCTACAAAGAGATTTACTCTACCAAGCAAAGGTTCAATGCTTACGAATTTTATTCTATCTTCCCAATCAGCCATTGTTTGAAAAAGATAATTAGGATATTGTCCTTTAGTTAAAGTTTGTCCTATCCATACATTGTCAGGGCAATGGTCGTAATCATCAAAAGTTATATTCTGCGCTTGTTTAGTAAGTATTTGAAAGGTATGTTCTGGGCAAGCACTTATAGTATTATAGACTTCTTCTCGCCAACCTTGAGGCACACCTTTACCCCAGAAGTCAGATACACTACAAACAAATATCTTGGAGGGTTTTTCACACCTAATAGGTTGAGGCAATCTGTCGTAATGAATTTTAGGCATAAAGTCTTTGCCAAATCTATTATACATTTTGCGAGCATAACAATAGGAGCAACCATTAAGACACCCAGTTATCGGGTTCCAAGTATAATCTGTCCACTCTATTTTACTCTTGTTCATATCCCCTCCCAAAAATCGGTTCTCATATCAGGAAGCCCCCAAGTAATCCCAGTTCTTCCGGTTATCCTACAAGGTCGTTTGCCTCGTTCTATCAGTTTACCTTTTTGCCGAACCTCCCAGACACGAGGTGTTACCGTGTTAATCCTCCACCCCAACTTATCAGCAATCTCATTGTTAGTGAGTAAGACTTCACGACTAGTGAACAGGTCTAGGACTTTCTTCTGTCTAGCCCCTAACTCTGGTACTATGTCTTTGTATGCTTGTGTTGAGGTTTGTTGGGTCATAGTTCTAAATCTCTTCTAATAATTTATCACTAACTTCGGCTATTTGGTCTCTTATGTCATCAGCTATTGAAAGCATGTCTAGATCAAGTTCCTGACCATACTTCAGCATTCCCTCTAAACCCGACAGTACATCGCTTTTTGCATCTTGATACTTCATATAACTCTCTGCTTCGCCCATCTCCCACTCCTTTCGTTTAGCGTATGATTAAAATGGTGCGCCGTCTGTTCCTTGTTCTCCTGATGTTGCTGGTGCTTCTGTTTTCTGATATTTCTCAAACTTAGTATCCCACCTCAAGAATAAAGATTTTTTCTCATCTTGAGCTTGCCCAAAATTCTTAACAGCATAGCACTTGGTACATTTTAGAGAGTAATACTCAAATCCCTTTGGTTTGCGATAATCAAAAATTACATCTCCTTGACATAAAGGACACTTATCAGGGATACTCTTGATTAGGCTTGCCTCTTGGATAATCTCTTTTAAGCTACCCTCAATTTCAAACTCCCCGCCTAACTTCTTTAATCTGTATTTCATCATAACTCCTTTTTGTTAAAGTACATACTGGTTAATAAACTTATATCTGTTCTAATTAACTCCATTGTCTCACTAGCAAGTCTTTTTTTTTCATTAAGTTCAAGTCTCTCCTTTGTGTTGCGGTAAAGTTCTAGTGCTATTTTACCTTTGTTAATGATAGTGGCTTTCTTTTCGTTTTGCTTATCACTTAGAGCTTGTGCTACTTCTTCTAAGGTACTATTTTCATTTATCATTATTTTATCCCCAAGTCTCTGTTAATGTTAAATACCTTTAAGCAAGCCAAGAACCTCTCAAAATGTTTAGGCACGTTGGGTACTAGCCTATCCTCAAATCCCTCGTTCTCGCTACGCCCTATCCTTATAATACGGCACTCATCTATCTCTAGGCCATTCTCTATGGCAAGGTTGTGGTAAGAGGCTACCTGTGTAAAGGCTTCTGGGTAAATTCCCGATCCGGTCTTAAAGTCTATCAAGGTTTTCTTGCCTAGCCTTAGTCCATAAAGGTCTAGTGTGCCACCATAGCGGTACTTCTCTGATACAAAGCCTAGCTCTGACTTTAGGGGTTTGAAGTCTACTTCAAGTTTCCAATCTATAAACTTCTTAAAGCATATCCCTGCCGCGTCAAGATGGTTTTGTGTGTAGTCCTTTAATACCTCATCCTCTGGGCGTTTACCCTTAACATCACACTCTACAAGGTAGTGAGCCAGTGTTCCTATGTCAGCCAACTCGTCTAAGTATCTACGGTACTCTATGCCGTTAAGACCGAGCTTGTTAGCCCAGGGTACTAGGGCAGGCTTGTTTAATATCCCCAAGACAGTAGTAGTACCTATTGCAAAGCTACCATCTTTTAAGGTGTACTTCTTGTGTGCTTTGTAGCGTTTCATTTTACCTCCTTTAATTTCCC
>SDBT01002391.1_pt1 | contig 33156 bp, 27 predicted proteins | sample 2277101 | NCBI WGS metagenome assembly SDBT01 (sample SAMN10404973, study PRJNA504765) | marine sediment metagenome | isolation source: marine sediment core GS10_PC15, 103 cmbsf | place: Arctic Ocean: Southern Knipovich Ridge | collected 2010
ATAGCAGAGTTGGTAGGGCGAATAGCCTTTCTTCTTGAGCTTGGGCTCGGATAGCTTTGCGACCATTTGCTCCGCACGTGAAGCCGCCTTCATCACAATGATGCCCATATCGGCCTTCCGGGCTGCCGCCAACGCCGGTTGGATCGACTTGACGTCCGTGCGCCCCAGCGAGCCCCACTTGGCCTTCACGAGCGAGAAGGCGACCATGGCCACGTCGTAGCGCCCGCTGGCCGCCGCGAGCTTGAGCGTCTCGGTGGGCTTCTGGTGCTCGCTGAGGCCGATGAAGCGGATCTTGCCCTGCTTCTTGAGGTCCTCGGCCGCCCGCAGCCACTCGGCGTTGTTCACGTAGTCCAGGATCGTGGTACGTCCGTGCAGCATCAGGATATCGACATGGTCGGTGCGAAGGCGGCCTAGCGAGGATTCGACACGCTCGATGGCCTTCTTGTACACGTCCTTGCCCGCCCCCAACTGCAAACGAAGGTCTGCCTTGGTGCAGAGGAACACGTTCTTGCGGCGTTTGGCCTTGCTGAAGAACTCACCGAACGCCTGTTCGCTCCGGCCGCCACCGTAGACATGACTCGTGTCGAACAGGTTGACGCCGCCTTCGTAGAGCTTGGCCAGGATCGGAATCCGCTGAGTATTCGTGTACACGCCGCCGTGGGCAATGCGCGAGACCCTCAGATTGGTGCGCCCCAGGCGTGCGTACTCCATTGAGCGCTGCTCGTTGCGACTCTCGAGCTTGGGCTTCTTGTCCGCCAGGCCGCTCGCCAATCGGCTGCCGGCAGCAAGGCAGCCTGCCGCGGCAGCACCACGGAGAAAGTCGCGTCTCTGCATCGTTGGATCGCCTCCACGTACAGGTCGCTGGTGATTCTAGCACCGCCCGCGCCGCGAGGTCAATCAGAATGGACATCCGGATAGCGTCGCTGGGGGTTAGGGGAGTTTCAGGCCCCCCCACGGGGCCTGGGGCCTCGGGCCCCTAGAGGGGGACAGATACCTAAATAGCGGACGCGAAGCGTGTTCCGCAGTGGGCGGACGCAGACGGGTGGCGGGGAAGACCTTGACCGGAAGTGGCTTGCGCCCGACAATTTCTTGAGGGTCGCGGCGTGATATGCGGCGCTTTTACCGTCTAATACTTGTTCCCCGAATGGGAAAGGATGACAGGCATGGATACTTCGGCCACACCGAATACCGAACTGCGGAAAGCCACCGTTGAGCGAAAGAAACAGTCAGGTTACCGCTGTCTTGGAAAGCAACGGGACGGCAACTATGCGCTGTCCGTCGGTGTTCCCACGGCGTGCTTCTCTGCTCAGCAGCTTCACAAGCTGGCTGATGTTGTGGACAAGTATGCCCAAGTCGGACATTTCTCAACGGCACAGAGCATGATCATCGTGGGGATCAAAGGAAAAGACTACTATCAGGCGAGGCAGGCCGTGATGGATGCGGGTTTTGAGGTGCGCTCTATCGGCCGGGATGTCCGGCAGGCGAAATGCTGCCCTGGCGCGGATTTCTCTCCTTTCGGCCTCCAGCGGACGTTCCCAATAGCAAAGATGCTCGAGGAGACGTTCCGCGGCATTCCCACTCCGATGAAGTTCAAGATCAGTGTTTCGGGCTGCCCAAACTGCTGCGCGAACACCAAGCTGAATGACTTCGGGATTCACGGCACGCCAGACGGTTGGAAGGTTTTCGTTGGCGGCAAGATGGGTAACGTCCCTGCCATCGCTGAGGAGCTCGCTTCGGGAGTATCCACCGATGACGTACCGAAATACCTGGCCGCGGTCCTGAGGGTCTACAAAGCGGAGGCCCAGCCGGATGAGAGGTTGTCCAAGACAATAGAACGTATTGGGCTCGGGACATTCAGGGACGAGGTCGAAGAGCACCTCAACACGCCCTATGAAGACCTTGCCAGCATGGCAAAAGAGACACGCGAGGCGGCAGAGCGCTGCGAGTGCATCGGCCCACTTGGGCCCGAATGAGACGCCCGGCAAGGGAAAGCTCAATCTTAAAGTTTGGCCAAAAGAACGCTGGGATTAAGGAAGGCGGAAGGCATGACTGCACAGAACAGATGGCTTGATCGGCGCGGATTCCTGAGGGATACGGCCCTGATCGGAGCCGCCGCTGTGGCCGTCCATAACTCTGGCTGCGATGAGGTGAAAAAGTCCCCCGACATGATGCCGACGATCACGCTGGGCAAGGTAGAGGTCTCACGGCTGATCCTGGGGAGCAATCCGTTCTTCGGCTTCGCTCACGGCAACCCGCAGGCGTCGGCCGGCGAGATGCGCAAGTGGTACACTGACGAACGGGTGATTGCTGTGATGGACGAGGCAGCCGAGCGCGGCATCAGCGCGGTCTGGACGCCCAGCTACGACCGCTGGATTCGCCTGTGGAACGCGTATCGCAAGAAGGGCGGGAAGCTAAAGACCTGGATCGGCCAGCCCGACAAATTCGACCGGATGGAAGAGCACATCACCGCCTGTGCGACCAACGGCAGCAAGGTGATCTGCATTCAGGGCGCCTGCGTGGACCGGGCCTTTCGCGACAAAAAGCACGACCTGGTTCGCCGGTGGCTGGACCTGATCCACAGTTTCCACCTGCCTGCCGGCATCGCTACGCACCGGCCCACCACGCACCTGATTGCCGAACAGAAGAAGCTGCCCACCGACTTCTACCACCAGTGCATCTACCAGCCGGACAACTACAGCCCGAAGTGCCGCGAGCAGGCGCTGGCGACGATCCGCGAGCTCACCAAACCCGTTATCGCCTACAAGGTGCTGGCGGCCGGGCGGGTCGACCCAAAGAAGGCCTTCGCCCACCTCCTGAAGCAACTGAAGCCCAAAGACGGGCTCTGCGTGGGTATGTTGCCCAACAAGAATCCCGATCAGGTGGCCGAGAACGCGAGCCTGATCGCCCGGCTGTCGCGGATCGCCTGAGGGTTTCGACTTCCGGCTTCGGCTCGCGCCTTCGCCGAGACGAGTCGCCGAGACAAGACGGCCAACCCAGCGACGGCCCTTCGGCGCAGCTCAGGATCAGAGACAGTCACTGGGCTTGCCCTTGAATCGGGCCCGCTCCGCCATGGCGGACGCAGACGCGTGGCGAGAGGGTAGGCAACTGACTACAGGCCCCTTGGGCCCCTTGCGGGGCTACGGACCAGGGGCTACCACCCATGTGCCGGCTGGACTTCTTGGGCGCCGGGGCGTACAAGACACTGGACCGCATCAAGCAGGCAGGCCATGACGAACACACCCAACGAGCAGACCCCGGCGAAGGCCCTCGAGCGCGACTCATTCTTGTCGGCTGAGGACAACCGCCGGATGTTCAACCGGATCGCCCGGTGGTACGACTTCATGAATCGCCTGCTGTCGCTGCGGCAGGACGTTCGCTGGCGGCGAAAGGCGGTAGCCGAGCTGGCGCCCGTCGACGGCGGCCGGTATCTTGACGTTGGGTGCGGCACGGGCGACATGGGCATCGAGATCGTTCGCCGGTGCGGCGGGGCAACTGTGGTCGGTATAGACCCGGCTGAGGGAATGCTTTCCATTGCCCGAAGGAAGGCGAGGCGGGCGGGGCTTGAAGGGGCCCTTTCGTTCCAGGTGGGAGACGGCATGCATATTGAGTTCCCGGACGGGTCTTTTGCGGGTGCGGTTTGCGCGTTCTGCATTCGCAATATTACCGACCGCCTGAAGGCGATGGCCGAGATGAAGCGGGTTCTTGCAGGCGGCTCGCGGCTTGTGATGCTGGAATCGACGGTGCCGGCAAATCCGGTCCTCCGCTTCGGCCACCGGCTTTACAGCCGCTGCGTGATTCCGACAGCCGGTCGCCTGATTGCCCGCAGCGGGCGGGCGTACCGGTACCTCGTGGATTCGGTGGAAACGCTTCCGCGTCCGGCGAAGCTGGCGGGGATGCTGATGGAAGCCGGATTCGAGGATGTCCGGTGCGTGCCGCTTCTTGGGGGCAGTGCGACTGTGTTTGTGGGCCAGGCGAGGTGAGGCTGCGGCGATTGTCGATTGTCGATTGTCGATCGAACGGTAACCCGCCTTCGTCCCCCGGGGACTGCGGCGTGGGTGGCGGCCAACCCAGCGACCGCAGTCGCTGGGCTTGCCCTTGAACGTGCCGCATTCAGCGGTTAGATTCTAAGCCGAAGCACGAGGCCGAAGTGGTCCGGCAAGGGAGATAAGAACATGCTAAGACGATTTGTGACCTGCGGCGTTGCTCTGATGATGATTGTGTCGGCGGTTTCGCTCTCGTCCTGCGACAAGGGCGAGCAGGAGGGCAGCGGCAAGTTCTGCGTGTCGCTGGGCTGGATGGAAAACGAATCCGGGCAGCGCCAGAAGAAGGGCTTCGAGGATGGCTTTCGGGACTTCGGCGGCGAGGTGGTTTTCGCCAACGCCAAGTACAGCGCGAAGCGGCAGTCGGAGCAGATCGACGCGTTCATCAAGACCAAGCCGCGAGCGATTTTCGTAACGCCGTCAGACCCAGCCGGCATCACTCAGGCGTGCAAGCGGGTTGTCGAGGCGGGCATTCCGCTGTTCGTAGCCGACGCGACGATTGCCGGCGTGCCGGCTGCCACGTCCATATGCTCCAGCGACTTCCGCATGGGCGAATGGTCGATGGACTACATCGCGAAGAAACTCGGCGGAAAGGGGCGCATCGCCATAGTGGACCTGCCTCACAACGAGGCGTGGGACCTGCGCGGCCAGGGCGCAATGGCCGCACTCCACAAGTACCCCGGGATCCAGATAGTGGGGAAGTTCTCGTACGATTCGGAGGGCTCGGTGACGTCGCGTCAGGCGATTGACAACATGCTGACGGCCAACCCGCCGGGCAAGCTGGACGCGATCTGGTGTGCGTGGGACGGCGCGGCCCAGGAAGGCGCCGCGGCCATCGAGGCAGCCGGACGCGCGGACGAGATCTTCACCACGGGCATCGACGGCGGCAAGCATGCCTTCTCGGTGATCCGCTCCGGCGGGCCGTTCAAGCTGACGATGGCCCAGAGCATCTACTACATGAGCTACATGTGCGTCCAATACGCCCACAAGCACCTCAAGGGCGAGCAGGTACCGCGGCTTATCATCTCGCCCGTCTACGCTGTGGACAAAGAGACACTCGACAAACTGCCGTCGGACAAGAAGGCCGAGGAGTATGACGTACCGGGCAAAGCCCACGAGTTCGGTTGGACGCCTGTGCTTTGACCGGCAGACGGGGGGCTGAGGTGCCAAGTCCGCCGGCGTGAGCATCTCGATCCTTCGTGACCGCGAGGACCCCTGGCGTGGAAGAATACTGCCTGGAAATGACGGGGATCGTGAAGGACTTCCCCGGCGTCAGGGCGTTGGACGGCGCGGAGTTCAAGCTGGCCCGCGGCCAGGTACACGCTGTGCTGGGCATAAACGGTGCGGGCAAATCGACCCTGATCAAGATCCTCTCGGGCATATACCAGAAAGATGCGGGCCAGATTCGCCTCAACGGGCAGCCGATCGAGGTCACCTCGCCACAGGCAGCCATCAATCACGGAATTGCCACCGTCTACCAGGACCCGCAGATGATCCCGTCGTTCACGGGCTATGAGAACATATTTCTCGGCGCCGAAAGCACCAGCAAGGCCCTTTTCCCGCGGATACGGCGGAAGGATCTGCTGGCCAAGGCCCGGAAACTGCTGGCTAGATTCCCCATCGACGTCGACCTGACCAGGCCCGTGGGCGAGCTCGGGGCGGTGCAGAAGGAAGGCATCGCGATACTGCGGGCGCTGTCGCGCGAGAACATGAGCGTCCTGGTGCTGGACGAGCCCACTTCAATCCTGACGCGAAACGAGATCGAGGTGCTCTTCAGGCAGATCCGAATCCTCAAGCAGCGCGGAATCTCCATCATCTACATCACGCACCGGCTGGACGAGGTGTTTGATATCGCCGACCGCTTCACCGTCTTTCGGGACGGCCGAAACGTGGCCACCTGCGGCACGGCCGAGGAAGGGGTCGATCACGCCCGCATAGCCGAACTGATGCTCGGCAAGAAGCTCACCACCGTGTATCCGGACAAAGGCGGCGGTGCGGGCCGGGAGGTGATGACGGTCAGCGGCCTGGGATTGGCGGGCAAGTTCCAGGACGTCAGCTTCAAGGCATGCACGGGGAGCATCCTTGGCATATTCGGCCTGGTGGGATCGGGCATCGACGAGTTGTGCAAGTCGCTGTTTGGCGTCGTTCGCTATACCGCGGGGACGATGACTATCGGCGGGCGGGAGGTCAGGCATCGTTCGACCAGCGACGCCATCGGCAACGGGCTGTTCCTCGTTCCGGGCGATCGCCGGGAGGAGGGCCAGATCGCCGACGAGTCGGTCTCGTTCAATATGATCCTGTCGAACATGGCCCGGGTGACCGGCCTGGGCGTGCTGATCCGCCGTAAACAGGAGCGGCGGGACGCCTGGTCGCTGATCGAGAAGCTGGACATCAAGACGCCGGACACCGGCAAGCAGGTGTCATTGCTCAGCGGCGGCAACCAGCAGAAGGTTGTTATCGGCAAAGGCCTCTATGCCGACGGCGACATCTACATTTTCGAAGAGCCCACCGCGGGCGTGGACGTCGGCGCCAAGGCGGGCATTTACAGGCTGATCCGCGAGCTGTCCAGGGACAAGGCCGTCATCGTTGTCGGTTCGGACTGCGAAGAGGTGCATGGCCTGTGCGACCGGGCCATGGTGATGTACAAGGGTCGCGTGGCGATGGACAAGCCCGTTGGCGACGTTCGCCTGGAGCAGATGCTGCTGTGCGGCCTGACGGGGCGGGCGGGCGCGGCGGGTAGCTGAGTACCTCCCAAGACGCACGAGTGATGGACGAGAACATGAGAACACGAGCGATCCGAAGCGAGACGATCACGGTGGTGGTGTTCGTCGGCCTGCTGCTGGTGACCGCAGCGGTCTTCGCCGTGCTGGCGCCGACTTTTCGCACGGGCGGGAACATGGTAAATCTGTTCAAGCACATGGCCATCACCGCACTGGTGGCCCTGGGCCTGACGTTCGTGATAGTCGTGGGCTCCGCAGACATGTCCTTCCACTTCGTCAGTTGTCTGGCGAGCATGACGATGGCCTATATGATCTCCCGGGGCATGCACCCGGTGGCGGCTGTCCTTATCGGCTGCGGGGCCGGGCTGATCTGCGGGGCGATCAACGGCGTGATGGTCGGGCGGTTCAAGCTGCCGGCAATGGTCGCCACGATCGGCCTTGGGACGATCGCCTGGGCGACGGCGCATTTTTACAGCCACGGTTCGCAGATTTACAAGAACTTCAAGGCATCCGGCGCGCCCCTGCTGAACGACGGGTGGTTGCTTGGTCTGCCGGTTCCGGTGATCATTCTGATTGTCGCGTACGCGACGGCGTACGTCGTCCTGCACCGATCGCGGTTCGGCCGGTGCTTCTACGCCACGGGCAGCAACCCGCTGGCGGCGCGGTTCTCCGGCGTGCACATCCAGTGGTACGTCATCGCCGCGTTCGTGATCTGCGGGGTGATGGCCTCGCTGACGAACATGATCCAGACCGCCGCCCAGCAGGCAGGCAACATCAAGGGTGGGCTCGTACTGCTCATGCCCGCCTACGCGTCGGTCTTCGTGGGCATCTCCGTGCTGAAAAAGCCCACTGTGGCCGGCACGTTCCTGGGGGCGCTGCTGATCGGACTGATAACGAACGGCTTCACGCTGCTGGACGTCCCAATCTACGTCATCACGCTGATCACCGGAATCGTGTTGATCCTGGCAATCGTGATCTCCAAGACGGACTTCAGACAACTGGCCAGGAAGTTCGCTTCCTGGATTGCTCCAGCCGGCGAGGGCCAGACCTCATGAGCAAGCCCAGGTCATTGCTTGCCGCCCTGTTCAGGCCGCAGTACATCCTGCTGTGGGTCCTGCTGGTAATGGTGGTCGTCTTCATGACCGTCTCGCCCAGCTTCCGGACGGTCGGGAACTTCATGGACATCCTGAGGGCCTCGGGCATTATCGCCGTGCTGGTGCTCGGACTAACGTGGATCGTGGCCGCCGGCGAGATCGACGTGAGCTTTCCGGACGTTGCGGCCTTCTCCAGCGTGATAACGGCCGTGTGCATTCAAAAGGGCATGGGGTGGGCCGCCGCGCCGGTGGTGGCTATCCTGGCCGGCACGGCCTTCGGGCTGCTCAGCGGCTCGCTCGTGGTGTTCTTCAAGTTCCCGTCGCTGATTGCCACGATTGCGGTGGCCACCGTCGCAAAGGCCACAGCCATGACAATCGGAAAGGGCGGCCCGATCTCGGTTGAGGCCGTCTCGCCGACAATCACCTTTCTGGTTCACGGCACAGTCGGCGGTGTGCCCGTGCTGATCTTCATCGTCGCCGCCATCTACGTGGGCTTTGCCTATCTCCAGAACTGCACGATGCTCGGCCAGCACCTCTACGCGCTGGGCGAGAACCGCCAAGCCGCCCTCGAGGCGGGAATCCGCGAGAAGAAAATCGTTCTCAGCGTGTTCGTCCTTTCGGCCCTGCTGGCCTCGTGCGGCGGAGTGCTCAGCATCGCATCATTCAGTTCGGGCAAGCCCGGACTCGGCAGTGAGTACTTCATCGACGGCATGACGGCCGTCTTCCTTGGGGCGATGATCATCAAGGCGGGCAAGCCGAACGTCTTCGGTACGCTGATCGGCGCGGTGATGCTGTCTGCCCTCGGCATCGGGTTGACGCCAATCATCGGCGTGCGGGAGTACATTGGCGACATGATAAAGGGCGGCCTGATGATCTTCGGCATTGTTATAATCGCCGTTTCGCGATACAGACTTACACACAAAGCGTCCAGGACTGTGCCGGTGGAGCTGTCCGGCGCGGACTCCTGAACGCCGGCGACGGGAAAGGAAACTTCGATGTACACGTTCGAGTACTACAACCCGGTCAGAATTATCTTCGGCCCAGGCAAGGTCTCACACGCCGGAATCGAGGCGGCAAAGCTCGGCAAGAAGGCGCTGCTCGTCTCGTACAGGGAACACGCCGATCTCGACCAGACGCTCGGGAAGATCCGCTCACGCATGGAGAAGAGGAAAGTCTCCGTAGTTGACTTCCTCCAGGTCGAGCCCAATCCCGACATAAGCACGGTTCAGGAAGGTGTCGAGGCAGCCAGCAGCGAGCAGTGCGACTGCGTGGTGGGCGTCGGCGGCGGAAGCGCAATGGACGCGGCAAAGGCCATCGCCGCGGGCGTGTTCTACGAGGGCGACCTGTGGAACATGGTCTACCATCGCCACGATGGATCCGGCGACGAGACCATCAAGCCGCCACAGAAGGCCCTGCCGATGCTCATGATCCCCACACTGCCGGCTACCGGCAGTGAGATGAACATGTGCTCCGTCGTCGGCAATGCCGCCCTGAAGGAGAAATCCTACATTTGGGCGGAGTGCCTCTTCCCCAAGACGGCGATCATCGACCCTGAGCTAACGGTCAGCCTGCCGGCGTTCCAGACAGCCTGTGCGGCCGCGGATACCATCTCCCATGCCATGGAGATCTACATCAACGGCCAAGGACAAACGCCCCTGCAGCATTACTTCCAGGAAGGCATAATGCGCACGGTCATTGCCAACGCGCCGAAGGCCCTGAAAGACCCCAGCGACATCGAAGCGCGCGGGCACTTGCAGTGGGCGGCGACCTGCGCGATCAACGGGTGGGCGTCTCCCGGAGACGCCTGGACACCCATGCACCAGGTCGGCCACGTCCTGACGTCCAGGCACGGCGTCAATCACGGCTCGTCTCTGTCGGTGTTGATGCCCGCGTGGCTGGACAGCTTCAAGGATCGCCGGCCCGATCAGTATCTGCGCTTTGCCAAGCGCGTGATGGACGTCGATCCGGCGGGCAAGACGGACGAGCAGATCATCGACGAGGGCATCGCCGGGTTCAGGGCTTTCCTGAAGGAGATATCCGTGCCCGTGAGCCTATCGGAAGTGAGCATTACCGAGGATGACCTGGACCAGATCGTAAACGGCGTCGTCCGCGTGAGCTTCGGGGCCGACGGCAAGCTGTCGTGCAACCCGCCCGTGACCCGCGAGGACCTGATGGGCGTTCTCAAGAAGGCACTCTGACCAGGCAGCGCCACAATGCTGACGCCGCGGCGAATTACGCACCCTGAACATAGCGCTAATCATCAGGAATTGGAAATGACGCAATACATCGTCGCATACGACTTTGGGACCGGCGGCACGAAGGCCTCCCTGTACGACCAGCAAGGGCAATGCCTTGCCAGCCACTTCGCTTCGTACGATACGGAGTATCCCAGGGCTGGCTGGCACGAACAGCGCCCGGCCGACTGGTGGGAATCGGTGGTCGCAAGCACGAATGAGCTGCTCCGGGAATCGGACGTCGACCGGGCGGCGATCGCGGCGATAGGCATTTCCGGCCACAGCCTGGGCGTGGTGCCGCTCGACAAGGACGGCAACCTGCTGCGACTACAGGTGCCGATCTGGTCGGACTCTCGCCCCGACAAGCAGGCGCCGGCGTTCTTCCAGAAGGTCAGCGAATCCCGCTGGTATCTCACGACGGGCAACGGGTTCCCCCCGCCGCTGTACACCGTGTTCAAGATCATGTGGCTTCGCGACAACGAGCCCGAACTGTTCGCGAAGATCGACAAGGTCATCGGGACCAAGGACTACATCAACTTCAGGATGACCGGAGTAAAGGCCACCGACTACTCCTACGCCTCCGGCAGCGGCGTCTACGATCTTGTCGGCTGGAAGTACTCCGATGAGCTCATCGAGGCCGCCGGGCTGCGCCGCGAGATCTTTCCAGACATCCTGCCTTCCACCGAGGTGCTGGGCACGCTGACACCGGCGGCAGCAGCCGAGCTGGGCCTGCCCGAAAACGTCAAGGTCGTTGCCGGCGGCGTGGACAATTCCTGCATGGCCCTTGGCGCACGGGCACACAATGAGGGCGACTGCTACAACTCGATGGGGTCGTCGAGCTGGATCGCGGTCACTTCCGCCAAGCCGCTGCTGGACGAGAACAGCAGGCCCTACGTCTTTACACACGTGGTGCCGGGCAAGTTCACGTCGGCCATCGGCGTCTTCTCGACCGGTTCATCCTTTCGCTGGGTGCGCGAGCAGCTCTGCACGAACCTGGATGCACAGGCCGAGAAAGAAGGCCTGAGCACGTTCGACCTGATGCTGAAGCTGGCCGAGGAGTCTCCCATCGGGGCGAATAAGACGATGTTCCTGCCCACAATGGCCGGCGGGTCGTCGCTGGATCACAGCCAGAACGTGCGGGGCGCGTTCGTGAACCTGGATCTGGGCAACACACAGGGCGACCTGATCCGAGCGGCCATGGAGGGCATCGCCATGAGCCTGAGGCTGGCGCTGAAGGCCCTGGAAAAACTGACCCACATCAGCGGCGAGATGCTCGCCGTAGGCGGGGGCAGCCGCAGCGACCTGTGGATGCAGATCTACGCGGACCTGTACGACAAGAAGATGGTGCGGACGAACATCAGTCAACAGGCAGCCGCTCTCGGGGCGGCCGCGGTCGCAGCCGTAGGTGTCGGCCTGTGGGACGATTTCTCGAAGATCGACGAAATCCACAAGGTCCAGGACGTCAAGGAGCCCATTGTTGAGCATCAGAAGGAGTACGCAAAGATCATCCCGATCTTCGAAAAACTCGGCAGGGATCAGGCCCAGATCGGCGATATGTTTGCGGAGATTGAGATATGAGAACGTCCCGGCCGTCAGGGTAAACCCACGGAGACGCCGAAGCCATGAAAGTAAGACTGACCTGTAGTGACATCGCCGGAATGCTGGACCTGAGCGCCGTGCAGGCCGACGATGACGAATCGAGAATCCGGGAGTTGGCCGATCGCGCAAGGCAGATCAAGCCGCATCTGGCTACCACGCTGCCGGGCTGGATCCCGTTGATCAAGGAACTGCTGGCCGACATGCCCGACGTGAGCATCGGCGGCAACGTTGCTTTCCCGTCAGGTGGATCACTTCCGGAAACGAAGGTAGCCGAAACGAAGCACCTGGTGGCGCTCGGCTGCGACGAGATCGACATGATGGCCGACGTCGGCAGGCTCCGCTCCGGGCATTACGACTATTGCCTGAACGACATCAAGGGCGTGGTTGAGGCGGCTGGCGGCCTGCCCGTGAAAGTTATCCTGGAGTGTCACTACCTGACGGATGACCAGATCGTCAGGGGCGCGGAGCTGTGCGCTGGGGCGGGTGCGGCTTTCGTCAAGACGGGCACGGGCTGGACGCCCACCGGCGCAACGCTGGAGAACATCGCCCTCATCAAGAGCGTTGTTGGGGATGCCGTCGGGATAAAGGCTTCGGGCGGGATTCGCAGCCTGGAGACGCTGGTTGAGATGTACCGCTGCGGGGCGCGGCGTTTCGGCATCGGCATGGGCCACATACAGGCAATCCTCGACCAGGTAAGAGCATTGCCCGGCGAAGCAGTTGAATTTGACTGCGAGGGCTGAGCATCGGCCGCGGGCTGACGGGCCGCACCAGTTTATTATTGAATTCATCGTGCTCGGCGGGTACGTTTCTTGCTCGGATCAGTGAGACGGTGGGGCGCACTACATCAGTGAAGACCTCTCCGCCGCGAAATCCAGAGGAGACACTATGTCAGATCGAACGGGATCACCAATGCCATCATCGCAGCCCGCGGGCCGCTGGATTATTGCTGGGGCGGCTTTGTTTCTGGCGTTTGCCGCCGGATGTGAAACGAAGTCTCCGCCACCACCTCCACCTCCGCCCCCAGTTAAACAGCCGAAGAGTACCTCACTTCAGAAGCCCAAACTGCTGGCCGAGCTGCGGCAGTCCTCCCCGACGCCGGACGGCATGGCCATCGCGAAGGACGGTAACCTGATCGTCGCGTGTCCGAACTACGGCAGCTACGCGAAGGACGCAACGAAGCCGACCAGGCCCGCGAACTTTCTGAGGATTGCGCCCGACGGCAAGGTGACGAACTGGGTCGACTGTCCCGTTCTGGAAGAGACCGGCCGCGCCTGCCCGATGGGCATCGCAATTGGGCCCGAGGGTGAGCTGTACGTCTGCGACAATCAGAACTGGCCAACGGGCAACGGGGACAACGGCGAGATCAATCAGGGCAGGATCCTGCGATTGAAGATCACCGGCAACAAGGTCACCGAGACCACCGTCGTGGCCGGAGGCATCTCCCATCCCAACGGCGTGCGATATCGAGACGGTAAGCTCTACGTAACGGTCTCAATGCTGCCGAAGGTCAAGCGTGAGGACGGCCTGCTGACCAGCGCGGTTTACGTATTCCCCGCCGACGCCAAAGACATCAAGGTGACCAACACGCTGGCCGACAAGCAGATCCTCACGACGTTCGTGACGCTCAACAAGCACTGCCAGTACGGGGCTGACGGCATTGTCTTCGACAGCAAGGGCAGTCTTTTCGTCGGCAACTTCGGAGATGGGGCTATTCACAAGGTCACCTTCGACGCCAAGGGCAAGGTAAAGAGCAACACGATCTTCGCGAAGACCGATCACGACTATACGCTCGATCCGAAGAAGCCCGGCTTCCTGGTAAAAGCAACCAAAGCCAAAATGCGAACCACGGACGGCATCTGCATCGACAAGAAGGACAACATCTACGTGGCCGACTTCTCCAACAACGCCGTCGCCAAGGTCTCCCCTTCGGGTGAGATTACGGTGCTGGCCCAGAACGGCGACACGGATGGAGCCGACGGCCTGCTTGACCAGCCCGGCGAGCCGATCGTCTGGAACGGAAAGCTGGTGGTGACCTGCTTCGACAAGGTCACAGGCCCGGACAAGGTCAACACCGGACACGACAAGCCTCACACCATTGTTGTGCTGGATATGGATTAACGCGAGGCGATTCGCCTCGATGCGCACGAACAGCAGAACAACTAAGAAAGGAACAGAACGATGATTACTGGAATCGCGTTTGCCCTGTTGGGAGGGCTTTTCCTCGGCACGTTCGCGCTGCCCTCCAAGTATATCAAGAACTACGCCTGGGAGAACACGTGGGGGTCGTTCTTCCTGTTCGCCATGCTGGTCGTGCCGGTGGGTTTTGCAGCCTTGGCGGTCAACAGCCTCTGGGCGACCTTCGGCCATGTCTCGCCGGGGATAGTTTTTGGCGTGATGGCCCTGAGCTTCCTGTGGGGATGCGGGTTCTGCTGCTGGGGATACGGCCTTTCGATGGTCGGCCTGTCACTGGGATATGCGCTGACGATGGGCACGATGGCCCTGGTGGGCTCCATGCTGCCGTTCTTCCTCGGTAGTGCGGACAAGCTGCCGACGGCTGGCGGCATAACCGTCGTTGCGGGGATCCTCGTGTGTATCATTGGCGTCGCGATCAACGGCTTCGCCGGGATGCAGCGGGAGAAGTCTCAGGTCGCCGACGAAACAGAGGGAGAGGGAGAAGGCCAGCCCAAGAAGAAGACAATGCTGGCGGGTCTGCTGGTTTGCGTATTGGCCGGCGTGCTTTCCTCCGGCCTCAACATCGCATTTTTCGTAGGCAGTAATGCTGAATGGGTAGGCGGGGAGGCGGAGATTGCGAAGATCAGGGCCACGGAGATCGACGATATCGAGAAGACCGCGGGGCTCGATCAGGCCACAAAGGACAAGCAGATCGAGGGGATCAAGGAGAAGGAGTATAAGGGGATCAACACGATCTCCAAGTACAAGTTCGACAATGCTCCATGGCAGGCTGACCTTTCCACGTGGACACTGGTCTTCCTGGGCGGGCTGCTCTCCAGCGTCGGGTTCTCGGCCATCATGCTATTCAAGAACAAGTCGTGGAAGGGCTTCAAGGTGGAAGGGTCGTGCAAGAACCTGGTTCTCACGTTCCTGATGGCGTTTGGCCACTTCCTTTGCATATTCTTCTACGGCCTGGGTGCGACTGCACTGGGGAAACTGGGCACGTCGGTCGCGTTTGCGATCTTCCAGTCCTTCGCGGTGATACTCGGCATCAGCCTGGGATTCTTCACCGGTGAGTGGAAAGACGCCAGCTGCAAGAGCAAGAATTGGCTGTTCGTCGGTCTTGCTATCCTGATTCTCGGCATCGTCATCGTATCGTTTGGAAGATTCATAATGGGATAAGCGCCATGATCTGACGTGCGATTTTGGAGTGCGTCGGCCTGCCGGTTCGGCGATGCTAACGATAAGACCACAAGCAGCAGCCCCACGCTGCGCCAATCCCGTCAAGAGAGCAAGGGCTCGCAGATAATGGCTGAGTATCTCTTAGCGCACGACTTGGGCACGTCCGGCAACAAGGCCACGCTGTTCGATACCGACGGCAACATGGTGGCCAGCCGGACCAGCGAGTACCAAACCCACCTGTTCAACAATAACTGGGCCGAGCAGGACCCGGCCGACTGGTGGAAGGCCGTCTGCGAGTCCTCGCGGCAGCTCACGGCCGACGTCGAGGCAGGCGACATCGCCGCCGTCGCACTCAGCGGGCAGATGATGGGCTGTCTGCCCGTCGACGCAGCGGGCGAGGCGCTGCGCCCGTCCATTATCTACTGCGACCAGCGGGCTACATCGGAGGCCGACCAACTGCTCGAAAGAATCGGCGGCCAAAGGTTCTACGCCATCGCCGGGCATCGCGCCAGTGCGGGGTACTCAATCGAGAAGCTCATGTGGCTGAAGGCGAACGAGCCGGACGTTTACGGCCGCACGGCCCACATGCTCAACGCCAAGGACTACATCAACCTCAAGCTCACAGGCGAGATCGCCACGGACTACTCGGACGCATCCGGCACGAACGCCTTCGACCTGAACACGTTCCAGTGGTCGGGCGAGATCATCGACGCCGCCGGCGTGGACGCGGCGCTGCTGCCCGAACTGCGAAAGTCAACGGATGTGCTGGGGGCGATCACCGCTGCGGCGGCCGAGGCCACCGGCCTGAAAGCCGGCACGCCCGTCGTGGTCGGCGGCGGCGACGGCAGCTGCGCGGCCGTGGGTGTCGGCTGCATCAGACCCGGAATGGCGTACGGCTATGTCGGGTCGTCCTCGTGGATCGCCCTGACGGCAGACAAGCCTATCGTGGACGAGCAGATGCGGACGATGAACTGGGCGCACGTGGTGCCGGGCTGCCTTCACCCGGCCGGCACGATGCAGACCGCCGGCTCGGCGTACCAGTGGCTGAAGAACGAGCTCTGCCTCGCCGAGTGCGCGGAGGCCAAGGCCCGGGGCGTAAGCCCTTACGAGGTCATCAACGAGATGGTCGCCAAGTCTCCGCCCGGCGCGCACGGGCTGGTGTTCCTGCCGTACCTGCTGGGCGAGCGGACGCCGCGATGGAATCCGAACGCCCGCGGCGCCTTCATCGGCCTGACGCTGGGACACAAGCGCGAAGATCTGCTGCGGGCCGTGCTGGAAGGCATCACGTACAACCTCTGCATCATCGCCGACATCTTCCGCAGCCACGTGCCCTTCGACAGCATCACCGTAATCGGCGGCGGGGCCAAGAGCGCCGTGTGGCGGCAGATGATGGCCGACATCTACAACTGCCGCATCGTAAAGCCCAACGTCCTCGAGGAGGCCACCTCGATGGGCGCCGCCGTTGCCGCGGGCGTCGGCGCGGGGCTGTTCGACGACTTCGACGTAATCGACCGCTTCATCAGCGTCGAGAACATCAACGAGCCCGACGCCGCGACCAACAGGCAATACGAAAAGATCAAACCGATCTTCGAGAAATGCTACCACGCGCTGGTGGACGTCTACGAGGACCTGGCGAGGCTGTAGACTCTCGATGAGCATCCGACAGTGCACCATTGACGCCCTCGAACATCGCCCGCCCGACAGGGTGCCGTACCACATTCGCTTCACCAAGCACGCCCGCGAGAAGATGGCCGCGTTCTACGGTGATCCGGACTTCGAGGCGAAGCTGGGCAACTGTCTGGCCGTCATGCGGGCCCGCCGATCGGAAGAGATTCGCCCGAACGTCTGGCAGGACGAGTTCGGCGTGCAGTGGGACCGCACCATCGACAAGGATATCGGCCTGGTCCTCAACAGGCTGGTTACGCCCGAGACGCTGGACAAGTTCCGCCTTCCCGACCCGGAAGACCCCTCGCTTTACACCGATTTCGAGACCCGGGCCGACAACGTCGGCGATGCGCTGGCCGTCGGAAAGCTCAGCTACAACCTGTTCGAGCGGGCGTGGTCGCTCGTCGGGATGGAGGACCTGCTTGTCTACATGATGACCGACAAGCCGTTCGTGCACGAGCTTCTGGACCGCATCACGGCCTTCAACCTGGCCGTCCTCAATAAGGTCTGCGAGTGGGACGTAGACGCGATCTTCTTCGCCGACGACTGGGGCCAGCAGACCGGGCTGATCATGGGGCCGAATCTCTGGCGGGAGTTCATCAAGCCTCGTATCGCCCGGCTCTACGGGGCCGCCAAGGCCAAGGGGAAATACGTTGTCATCCACTGCTGCGGGCGGGTGCAGGAGCTGTTTGACGAACTGATCGAATGCGGCCTGGGCGTGTTCAACCCGTTCCAGCCGGAAGTGATGGACGTTTTCGAGATGAAGAAGCAGTACGGCGACCGCCTGAGCTTCTACGGCGGCATCGGCACGCAACGGACCTTGCCTTTCGGCAGCGTTGCGGATATCAAAGACGAGGTGCGGCGGCTTCTGGACGGCATCGGGGCCGGCGGCGGGTACATTGCGGCCCCCGCCCACGCCGTGCCCGCCGACGCCAAGGCCCAGAACATTGCCGCGATGATCGAGGTGCTTCAGGAGCAATAGACGATCACGAACCGACCGTGACAAGGAGAACAGGCATGCGAGCGATTGCAGTTATCGAGCCGGGCAAGGTGGAAATGGTGGAAGTGGATAAGCCGACGCCCGGACCCTACCAGGCGGTGGTCCGCACGGAAGTGGCCTACCTGTGTAACGCCACCGACGCCAAGCTGGTGGACGGGCACTTCCCCGGCGTGGAAGATTACCCGCTGATGCTCGGGCACGAGAATGCCGGCATCGTCGAGGAGGTCGGCCAGAAGGTCCGCAACTTCAAGGTCGGTGACCGCGCCATCGGCGGGCTGGTCTTTGAGTTCTCGGACCCGAAGTACGCCACCGGATGGGGCGGCTTCTGCGAGTACACTCTCTGCAACGACCACGACGCAATGGTCGAGGACGGAGTAAACGACGAGGAGCACGGCTGGTTCGAGTGCTACGAGATCCAGCGCACCGTCGACGCGGACATTCCGCCCGAGGCGGCCGGCCTGCTGTGCACCTGGCGTGAGGTCTACGGCGGATTCGGCGACTTCCAGCTCTCCGCGGGCAACGACATCCTGGTCTTCGGCGCCGGGCCCGTGGGATTGAGCTTTGTGAAGTTCGGCAAGCTGCTGGGACTGGGATACGTCGGCTCGGTCGACCCGCTGCCGAACAAGCGGGAAAAGGCGACCGCCATGGGCGCCGACGAGACCTTCAGCCCCGACGACGACCTGGCGGCTCTCGTCAAGAAGCGCGGCAAACCCTTTGACGCCGTGATAGACGCCGTCGGCCTGCCCGCTATCACTAACGCCGCCCTGCCGCTGATCAAGATGGGCGGGACTATCGGCATCTACGGCGTGATCGCCGACGAGGCCATCACCATCGAGAAGGCCAAGGGGCCGTACAACTTCAACCTGTTCGTGCACCAGTGGCCTACGCGCCACCGCGAGCACGCCGCCCAGGAGCCGCTATGCAACTGGCTCCGCGAAGGCAAGCTCAAACCCCAAGAGTTCATCACGCACGAGTTCCCCCTCGAGCAGATCAACGACGGGCTCGAGGCGGTCAAGCGCGGCGAGGTCATCAAGGCGATCCTGAGATACTAGCGCCAAGCCGGAGGACGGACAAATGGCCGAGAACATCCTGGCCCTGGATATCGGCACGCAAAGTGCCCGCGCGTCCGTGCTGTCGGCGGACGGTGATATCCTCGGCATCGCACAGGTCAAGCACGAGGTCGACAGCCCCCAGCCCGGCTGGGCCCAGCAGCACCCCGACCAGTGGTGGGACGAGACTTGCCGCGCCATCCGCCAGGTGCTCAGCGAGACCCACGCGGCGGCCGATTCCATCGCGGCCGTCGGCACATGCGGCCAGATGCACGGGCCGGTCGGCATCGACGAGCAGGGAAATACCACTAACGAATGGGTGCAGTTGTGGTGCGACAAGCGCTGCCAGTCACAGGTCGAATCGGTTCGCCGGAACCATGATGAGCCGCGGCTGGCCGCCATCGCCGGCAGCTCCGCCAATCCCGCGTGGACGGGCCTGAAGGTCCGCTGGCATCAAGACAACCAGCCGGAGGTCTACGAACGGTCCCAATGGTTCCTCGTGCCGAAGGATTTTATCAACTTCCGGCTCACGGGCGTTGCGGCCGGCGACCCCAGCGAGGCATCGGGCTCATTCCTCTGGGACTGTGAAAAGGACGCGTACTCCCAGGAACTTGCGGGCGCCATCGGCGTGGACCTGGCCAAGTTCCCCCCCATTCACCCGTCGCACGAGGTAATCGGGGCCGTCACGGAGCCGGCCTCGCAGCTGACGGGGCTTCGTGCGGGCACGCCGGTCGTGGCCGGCGGCGGGGATTTTCCCGTATCGATGCTCGGGTTCGGCATTGTCGGCGAAGGCGTGACCGCCGACGTCACCGGCACGAGCACATTACTGGCGGCCCACAGCGAAAAGCCCCTCATCAATCCGGCGATTCAGAACCTGCGGCACGCGGTCGACGGGTGGATACCTTTCACCATCCTCGACTGCGGCGGCCTGAGCATGAAGTGGTGCAAGGACCTGGTCGGCGCACTGCGGGGCGAGGATGTTTCCTACGATGAGCTGATAGAGACGGCCTCCGAGGCGCCGGCAGGCAGCGACGGACTGCTGTTCTATCCGTACATGCTGGGCGAGCGCCGCCGAGAGAACACGACCTCACGCGGAGGATACTTCGGCATCAAGCTCAATCACTCAGGCCCGCACTTCGTCCGCGCGGTCATGGAGGGCGTCGCGCTGGCGATGGGCAAGGACGTCACCATATTCAGGCAGCTCGGCCACGAGGTTAAGGAAATACTCAGCGTCGGTGGAGGCACGCGCAACGAGCTCTGGAACCAGATCAAGGCCGATGTAACCCAGGTGCCGCTGCAACTGTCGCAGGAGCCCGAAGCGGGCCTGAAGGGCGCGGCCTTGCTGGCTTCTGCCGGAGTCGGCCTGATCGACGATCCGGCCAAGACCGCCGTCGAGCGAAGGGTGGCATCGCGGACGGTCCAGCCGCAGCCGGACACCTTCGATACATATCAGGCACTCCAGCAGGAGTTCATCCGGATATACGATCACATGCTGGGATTCTGGCTGGAGAAATGACAATGGCACCGTTTGATTTCAGGCCGGCCACGAAGCCCACCTTCTACTTCGTCGGAGTTACGACGGGCAAGTCCTCGATAATGAAGGTATTTCCCCCGTGGGCAGGGCACCTGGGCCTCGGCGATTGCCCCATCCGCGGAATCGACTGCAAGTGGCACGACGACCCGGAAGTCTATCGCAAGGTCGTCGCCTTCCTGAAGAACGACGAGCTGTCCATGGGCGCCCTGGTGACCACGCACAAGCTCGACCTGCTCAAGGCCGCCCGCGACATGTTCGACGAGCTCGGCCCATATGCCACACAGCTCGACGAGGTGAGCTCCATCTCCAAGCGCGACGGAAAGCTGATCGGCCACGCCAAAGACCCCATCACGAGCGGATTGTCGCTTGACGCATTTGTCGACGAGGACTACTGGGCCAAGACGGGCGGCCAGGTGTGCCTGCTCGGCGCGGGCGGCTCTTCGCTGGCACTGACGATCAACCTGATGAACCGCCCGCAAGGCCGGCGCCCCTCGAAGATCTACGTAACCAACCGCAGCGAAAAACGCCTCGTCGAAATGAAAGCCGTCCACTCGAGAATGGACTGTCCGATTCCGATCGAATACTTCCTGTGCCCGACGCCTCCGGAAAACGATGCCGTCGTCGCGAAGCTGCAGCCTCATTCGCTGGTCATCAACGCGACCGGCCTGGGCAAGGATGCTCCCGGCTCACCGGTTACCGATGCGGCCGTCTTCCCCGAAAACGCAATGGCCTGGGATTTCAACTATCGCGGCGACCTGGTGTTCCTCGACCAGGCCAAGGCACAGAAGGAGACGAGGAGCCTGCACATTGAAGACGGTTGGGTATACTTCATTCACGGCTGGCTGCGGGTGATTGAAGAGGTCTTCCACATAGACATACCCATCAGTGGGCCGGAATTCGATGAGCTATCCAGGATCGCCGCCGAAGCGCGAAGGTAATAGCCGCCCTTCCAGGAGATATCTGAATGAGTATGGACGACATGAAATCACTGCTGATCGCCTTCAGCACGGAAACCGGCCTCTCGCCGCACGCTAAACCTATTCAGCGAAAGCTTTCGGCCATGAAAGGCATGTTCGCCGACGATGAGAAGTTCGCGGAGATGGCCGCCAGCGGTGGCCCGATCGTCTACGAGTTCTATGACATGCACCTGCCGCAAGAACCGGGCCAGATAGCCTTTGGCACCAGCATTATCTACCCCGGCAGGGTCGGCGACGAATACTTCATGACGAAAGGGCATTTCCACACGATCCTCGACACAGCCGAGGTCTACTACTGCGTCCGCGGCCGCGGCTGCATGCTCATGGAGAATCCCGAAGGCGACTGGGAGGCCCGCGATCTCCAGCCCGGCTGTGCCGTGTACGTTCCCCCGCGATACGCACATCGCAGCATCAACACCTCGCCCACCGAGACTTTGATCACGTTTTTTGCCTTCCGGGCCGATGCCGGGCACGACTACGGCACCATCGAGACCAAGGGATTCAGAAAGCTCGTCGTCGAAAGAGGCGGCAAGCCCCAGATCGTGGACAATCCCAAATGGAAGACCCAGTGAGCAACACGCCCATGAAGATTCTCGTCACTCCGAGGTCGTTGACACGCGGCGGCCACCCGGCCCTGGAAGCACTGAAAGAGGCCGGCTATGAGATTGTCTTCTCCACGCCGGGATGCTTTCCGACCGAAGACGAGTTGTTGGAGCTCCTTCCCGGATGCGTCGGATACCTGGCTGGCGTTGAGCAGATTTCGGCCAAAGTGCTGGATTCCGCAAGGGACCTGAAGGTGATCAGCCGAAACGGGACCGGCGTCGACAGCATAGACTTGGCCGCGGCCAAGAGGAACAGCATTGAGATCCGCCGCGCCGAAGGCGCAAACGCCCGCGGCGTGGCCGAACTGACGCTCGCGCACATTCTTGCGGTCGTCCGTTCAGTGCCCTTCAGCGACGGCGCCATGAAGGCCCAACAGTGGGAGCGGCGCAAGGGCATCGAGCTCGAGGGACAAACGCTGGGGATCGTCGGCTGTGGCAAGATCGGGCGGCTGGTCGCCGGGTTCGCCTTGGCGCTTGGAATGAAGGTACTGGCGTTCGAGCCGTATCCGAGCCCTGAGTTCGCACCGGGAGGCGCTTTTGAGTACGGCGCTCTTGAGGATGTGCTGTCGAAAGCGGATATCATCACCCTGCATTGCCCGGCAAAGGCGGACGGCACGGCCCTGATCGACCGGCAGGCCATTGCCACGATGAAGAAAGGTGTCTACATCGTCAACACCGCGCGAGGCAGCCTGCTGGATCAGGAGGCCGTGCTTGAGGCCCTCGAAAGTGGACAGATCGCGGGCGTTGCCCTCGACGCATTTGACAGCGAACCGCCCGACGACTGGCGCCTGATAGAGGACTCCAGGGCCGTCGCCACGCCCCACGTCGGAGGATACACCGTCCAAAGCGTTGACAGGGCCGTGTCCGCCGCCGTTGACAACCTTCTTGATGCGCTGGCGTGATGGATAAAGTCAGCATAGCCCGAAGCAAGACCACCGAGTGGGATTCCTTTCCGCTCGAACCGGGCCACGTCGCCATCAGGTGGCTCGGCCAAGCCAGCTTCGCTTTCCGTTACCGGCAGCACGCTTTCCTGGTCGATCCATATCTTTCCGACTCGCTGGCCGCCAAATACAAGGGAACGGAATTCCCGCACATACGCATGATGGCGATTCCCGTAGATCCCGCGGCACTGCGAGGCCTCAACTGGGTATTTTGCAGCCATCGGCATACCGACCACATGGATCCGGGCACGCTGCCTGTCATACACGAGAACAACCCAGCCTGCTCGTTCATCGTACCGGCCGCCAAGCTTGACTATGCCGCCCAGAACGTTCCCCTGCCCGGCGAAGTCGTCCGAGGCGTGGACGCCGGCCAGCGAATCGAGCTCGAGCCCGATATCCACGTCGACGTGATCGCCTCCGCCCACGAAGAGCTCGCGTTCAATGACAGCGGCCAGTCGGAGTTCCTCGGCTTCATATTCCAGCTCGGAACCATAAGGGTTTATCACGCGGGCGACTGCGCACCCTATGAAGGCCTCGAGCAGAGCCTGTCAGCCAATCCCATCGACCTCGCCATAATGCCCGTCAACGGCCGCGACGAGCACCGCGCCAGCCGCGGCGTGCCCGGCAACTTCCACTTCGATGAAGCCATCCAGATCTGCCGACGCTGCAACATCCCAACACTCATCCCCTGCCATTTCGGCATGTTTGCCTCCAACACAGTCGATGAGCCAACACTGAAGCATAAGGCAGAGGCCGCAAGCGCGGACTTGCAGGTAATCATCCCCAAAACCGACGAGATCCTGAGCGTATCCAGGCCGAGCCAGCCGTAAAATCGCCACAATCGCAGCCGCGAATCGGTGGCAACACTAACGCAACCAATCGCAACACCCTCACGGCCGGCCGCGGCGCCGAGGCCTCGCGTAACCCCATATGACGTAATAACTTATGGCTACTCGCCTTTTTCGGCCCCCAAATCGGCAGCGAATCGTTTCACCCAAATGTTGCCGGCCACGCCGGCCTTGCCCGGACGATCCGGTTTGGATACAATCACGGGGAAGCCGATCGCACCGGGCGATAATACGGCTCATCAAGAGAAGGCGGCGACCAAAATGACAGACCTAAAGAGACGCGATTTCCTGAGAATGTCGGGCGTGGCCGCGGCGGCAATGGCCCTGGGGCGCTACGATGCCCTCGCGGCCGAACGCGGCAAGAAGCCGAACATCCTCTTCATCTTCGCCGACGACCAGTGCTTCGAGACCGTCCGTGCCCTCGGCAACGACGAGATCGAGACGCCGAACCTCGACCGCCTGGTCAAGCGTGGCGTGACGTTCACTCACACCTACAACATGGGCTCGTGGAGCGGCGCGGTCTGCGTCGCAAGCCGCGGAATGCTCAACACCGGCCGCTTCCTCTGGCACGCCCACGCTGCCCTCGGCGGACGGCGCAAGAAGAAAGGCAAGGACGCCGCCGCACCGCCCAAGAAGGCCCCGCTCTGGGCCGAATACATGCGAAGCGGCGGATACAAAACGTACTTCACCGGTAAGTGGCACGTTCCGGCCGACGCCCACAAGGTCTTCGACGTCGCCAGGGACGTCCGCGGCGGAATGCCCAAGCAGACCAGCCAGGGATACAACCGCCCCATCGAGGGCAAGCAAGACCCCTGGAGCCCGTACGACAAAAAGTTCGGCGGTTACTGGCAGGGCGGAAAGCACTGGTCGGAGGTCGTCGGCGATAACTCGGTCGACTTCATCGCCGAGGCCGCCAAGAGCGACAAGCCGTTCTTCATGTACCTGGCCTTCAACGCCCCGCACGACCCCCGCCAGTCGCCCAAATCCTACGTCGACAAGTACTCGCTCGACAAGATCAAGGTGCCCGCCAACTACCTGCCGGTGTATCCCTTCAAGGACAAGATCGGCTGCGGCAAGGGCCTGCGAGACGAGAAGCTCGCCCCCTTCCCCCGCACAGAATACGCCGTCAAGGTCAACCGCCAGGAGTACTACGCCATCGTCACGCACATGGACCACGAGGTCGGCCGCATCCTCGACGCCCTCGACAAGTCCGGCATGGCCGACAACACCTACATATTCTTCAGCGCCGATCACGGGCTGGCCGTCGGGCATCACGGGCTCATGGGCAAGCAGAACCTCTTCGACCACAGCCTCCGCGTGCCGCTGATGGTCTGCGGGCCGGACGTGCCCAAGGACAAGAAGCTCCGAACCCCCGTCTATCTTCAGGACATCATGGCCTCCAGCCTGGACCTCGCCGGCATCGACAAGCCCGCGCACGTTCAGTTCAAGAGCCTCATGCCGATCATCTCGGGCAAGCGCGCAGCCAACTACGACGCCATCTACGGCGGGTACCTGGCCTTTCAGCGTGCGGTGATCGTGGGCGACTACAAGCTGCTGCTGTACCCGGGCTACAAGAAGGTGCTGCTGTTCAACCTGGCCGACGATCCGGATGAAATGAAGGACCTAGCCGGCCAGGCCAAGAACAAGCCGCTTATCAAGAAGCTCTTCGCGCGGCTTCTGAAGCTCCAGAAGGAAACCGGCGACACGCTGAACCTGAAGAACGGCTATCCCGGCCTATAATTCCCGCCAGCGGCCGCCCCACGGGGCGGCGGAGGCGCGATGTAATCCCTGCCCGCCCTCCGGCCGTACATGAACGGCCGCAAGCGAATAGCGCCCGTTTAATCCGCCGCGGCGGATCAGACTTGTCCCTGGGTGATCGCCGCGTGTTGTTTACCGCTTCTTTGGAGTGCGGTCGCCTGCGACCGCTTTCACTTCCCCCCGTAGAAGTGCTTCCTGTAGAAGTCCTGCGGTGCCGGCGGCATCTTCCTGTGCACTTCGATCCTGACACCAGGGGACACTTCCACCCACAGGTCTTCGTAAAGTTTGTATATCTGGCGAGCGATCTGGTCGCACGAAGCCCTGTATTCTCGGTCACTCATGACCTTGGCACGGTGCCGTTTCCACGCGTCATGGTGCATATCCTCAAGCACGGCCTCCTTCTCGTACAACGGCTTCGCCAGTCGCTTGGCGTTCTCAAACGCATTGCGCCCGAACGACAGGGTCACGACGGGTTTGGGATCTTCCCCTTGATAGTGATGGACGACAACACGTTTCAGCCCGGGGATCGCGGCCCAGCACGGATGTGAGATGTTCGGAGGCAAGTACGTCCTGCCCACCTGGAGTATCACTGCCGGCATGTGGAGGGGATTGTGCCATACGCCCATCAAGTGGTCATGGTAGATCAGCGAGTCGTCCTCCGGCTTGTACTCGCACCGGATCGGTCCCTTACCCGACTTCAATGACATCATTGGCTGCCACTTGTCGTAGGCTTCGAGGAACCCCTGTGGCGTTGTGCTCTCAGGAACTGGCCCGACCATGCGAATCTGATAATCATCGTGGGAAGTCGCGTTCATCCATACGGCACTGCTTCCCACGGCGTAGTCTCTTCGGCTGTAGCAGACCCACACCTTGAGGTGATCGCATCGGAATCGGCGCATTCGGGAAAGAAGCCGCTGGCCGAGTTTCTCCAACTCGGGCCTCGCGAGCGGCTCGATCAGAATCCAAGCATAGTAGCCCAAGCCTACCTGCTTCTCCTCCAGATACTCGACCTTGGGGTGCAACTTCGGCTTTGGCTTGGGCTGGACCTTCGGCTTTGGATCAGCGGCCAAAGGGGCTCGCGAAAGTTGTTCACCAGGCGGTCCCGCTGATTCGTTCCCGTGGGGCCATAACCAGACGATAGCCACGACGAGAACAACCACTGCACCGCCACCGCCGCATATCCCCATTATGAGAGGCATGCGCCCCTTGGACTCGGGCAGGGCGCAGACATGTCCGCAAAGAGGGCATTTGTCTTCCTGCCCGGCCATGGATTTGGGGCTTTCCAGTATTGCCCCGCACTTGGAACACTTGTAGCTGATCATTTCCCGTCTCCCACAGTCAGAACTATCGGCCGCAACGCCGACACTCCCGCCAGCGGATGGGTTTCTGCACTGCTCTGCGAAGTACAAGGACGACTTGTCCTGCGTAGCTTTCAGCAAAGAAGGAAGCATGAGCCCCATCCCCACCGCGTATAGATTACCCGAAAATGCTTGCAGGGGCAAAACAGATTTGCTCCTCCCCAGGGGACGGGATACAATCGGGCAGCAGGGATCACCATATCGACACCGTGGTGCTGAATGGATGCAATAATCGACACTAGTATAATCCTAGCCGACCCCTTAATGAGAGGGCGTTCATTTCAGGCCTTCTGCGATTGCTTGGGAGGCATGAACTCAGCCCTGGTCGTTCCCGAGGTGGTATTGATAGAGCTGGAGGGGCACCTCAAGCGAAAGGCTCATCAGCTGAAGACCGAGCACGTAAGAGCGGTCAAAAAGCTTCAACGACTTGGACTCCTTCAGAAGGCCCCTTCGCCCTGGGATTTCGATCCAGGTTTGGCTGTAAATCAATACATGGCCCATCTGAAGAAAGCACTCGCGCAACGGGATGCGACCATCCTGAAGCCCGAAGACGATTCGTGGTACGAGGCGCTTAGACGAGTTGGAGTCAGGGCAAAGCCCAGCAAACAGAAGGATAGAGACATAACCGACGTGATGATCTGGCTAGGGGCGATGGATCATGCAAAACGCACCGAGAGAGCTGTCGCCTTCATTTCTCGGAATACGAGGGACTTCTGCAAAGGTGGGGATCTTCACCCGAGACTGCAACATGATCTGTCCGAAAGAGGAGTGGAGGTTGCGTTCTACAGCAGTCTTGAAGAATTCATCGCAGCTTGGGCTACTCCTGTTGAATTCATAACCAAGGAGTGGCTCGGAGATAACATTGACTGGCAAGCACTGGAGGAGGAGCTGACTTGGTGTGTGAGAGAAAACGAGGATGACTATGTTCGGCAGATTTGGCTGGATGATGGTAGTGAAGCTTGGCGGCCGGATCGGGCATCCGTCGACATAGCTGAGTGGCGGCTGGACGACTTTGCGGTATATGAATTCGCCGATGGCCATCGCGAAGTGATGTGTCTCCTGAGCAGTGATTTGGACTGTACGCTCGTATATGAAGAACAGGTAGCGTTCGGGGAGTACTCCGAATTCGAGCATGAGGCCCAGGTCCTGATCGGGAGCACTGTCTACTTCGAAGTCGACTGCGAGAAAGAGGAATTGGGACTGTGTACAATCGAGTCGATCGAGGCCCTATAGGGGGACAGGTGCTATGGATACGCTTGGGGAGCTTGCTGATCTTCGAAACCTCCGGCGAGCATGGCGATGGGTGAGGAGTAACAGCGACGCTCAGTACAAGTGGTACTTCCGCGACTTGTACTCAGTCTACGCGAGTGCCAGTAGGCCACTTCTTGAGGGCTTAGGTGATCGGCTTCAACGGGGTATCTTTCGACCCAACCATGGGTGCAAGTTGTTCATTCCAAAGAAGTCCGGCATTCTCCGGCCTTACACGCTGCTGAGCGTGGAAGATCAGATTGCCTATCAGGCGGCTGTGAACATCGTCGCCGAGAAGCTCTACCGCCACGTGCGTCCGCGATACTACGAGGAAGTCTTCGGCCATCTCTACGCCGGTAAGAGATGTCAGTGGTTCTACCGCAAGTGGCAGAAAGGCCACCGTGCGTTCAACGACGCGGCCAGGAAGGCGGTCGACGCCGGGTACCGGATCACGGCTAGCTTCGATCTCACGGCGTGTTACGACACCCTCGACCATGGAGTGCTGTGCCACTTCCTTGAGGAACTTGGCTGTGACCGCAAGTTCTGTGACCTGCTGACGAGTTGGTTGAGCCATTGGACGGCCACGGAGACCCGCATCTACCACAACCACGGTATCCCACAGGGCCCCCTGCCGTCGGGATTGCTAGCGGAAGTCGTACTGGGACACTTCGATGCTAAGCGCGGTCACGAGAGGAGCGTGCGGTATCTACGTTACGTGGATGATGTGCGGCTTTTCGCTAAACGGGAAGACCAACTGCGCAAGATGCTCGTTCGGCTGGACCACCTCAGCAAGGACATTGGGCTCTTCCCGCAGAGCGCCAAGATTGGCATCCACGAGGTCAAGGACATCGAAGATGAGTTGAAATCGATCAGCCACCCCGTCGAAGAAGCTGCCAAGTACGGCTTCGCCAACCAGGAGCAGATCCGCAAGCGTCTGGCGGAGTTGTCACCGTACTGCCGGCACAAGCGGTGCTACGTGGTCAAGGACCCGACACGCTTCAAGTATGTTTTGAGCCACGCCGACCCGGAGAGTTCGCTGACGAAGCGGCTGTGGCGCATCTACGACGAGGCCCCGGAGATCTACTCAGCTTTCGCGAGGTACTTGCGCAGGTACCGAAAGATGCCGAGCGGCGCGGCCAAGCCGTTGGTCGCGGCCGTCAAAAAACCGCCTCTCTATCCCACGATTCACGCGGCATTCATGGAAGCAGCACGGGATCACCTACGTCCCCGGCAGGCCAGAAGTCTCGATCTTGTCGCTGAGAAGCTCTGGAAACCCAGCACGTCGCAGGCTGACCTGCTGGCTGCTGTGGCCCGTTGGCGCATGAGCCGCGGGAAGCTGACATACAGCCAGATGCAGTATGCGATTCGGAAGGCCGGATCTTGGTGGGCTCGTTCCCAAGTCGTTCTCTTCCTGAGCGACGACCTGATCGGGCGGCCATCCTTCGAAACCCTCCTGAATCATGCTCTGCGGGACAAATCGGCGGACGTCGCCATGGCTGGGGCCTTCATCGCAGGGCAGACGGGAACAAGCGTGAGTTCGCCGCGGCGAGATATCCACCCTTGCGCGAACCCGATCCTGAAGGAGTTCGGTCTCATTCACCGTTCCGGCTCACGCCCTTGCGGCGTCCACACGAGCCTCGAACGGATTGCGGGTTCCGCTGCCCGGGTAAACTGGCGGAGCTTCTTCGGTGCGAATTACGGTGTGGCGGAACGCCATGCTGTCGAATGCGCGGCCTTCGCCGAAACGAACCCGACCGCTTGGGTCAATGCGATGGACGTCTTCGACGACTGGCTGCTTACCGGACTCTATTCAAACGACAGCAGTCTGGGATCATACACGACCGGGAAGATCGGGTCAGTTATGTTGAGCACGAGGCTGCAGGCCTGTTACCCGAAAGTCCATGAGATGGTCAAGAAGATCCACGAGGAGCGATATGAAAGCCTTCTGTCACATGCACGGGTCCAGCGGACAGGTAAGCCAACCCGAGTGGTCACGTTCAAGTTCCTGTCAGGGATGAAAGAGATCATGAGAAAGGCAATCGGCGAGTTGGCGACGAATTTCTGACAAAAACGGGCGACATTCGACTCTTCTGACGCTGTGGCCAGCAAGGCAGGTTAGACACTATCCCCCCCTCGGGGCCCCCCGCTAGGGGCCTTACGGGCATGGGGCCTAGGGACAAGTACGCGGGAAAATGTGAAAGAATTCTTCGCGCGGCTGTTGAAGCTCCAGAAGGAAACCGGCGACGCGTTGAAACTCAGGAGCGTCTATCCCGGGCTGTAATCCCGTCGGCGGACCGTCCGGCGTCAAGCAAGGCGTTGACAGACTCTTGGCCGTGGGTACAATGCTCCTACCGGCTCAGGTCGTGAAGGCTGGGGAAGGGGCATGTGATGATTGACTTTAGCTGTTCGAAGTGCGGGAACCAGATGAATTCGCCCGATTCACTTACTGGTCAGGCGGAAGACTGTCCAGAGTGTGGCAACGTGGTCGTCGTCCCCCAGGAGGCCCCACCACCGGTCCCGATCCAGGAGGTTCCGCCAACGGTCCCGACGGCGACTACCCAGCCCCTTGGCATTGCCGGTCGTCATTGGATCATCTGTCCGAACCCAAACTGCGGATACAGAGGAGCCCCACGGAGGGAGTCGAGGGGGAGCATCATCATTGCCATTATCCTATGCTGCCTGTTCATTGTCCCAGGTCTGATTTACCTTGTCCTGGTTTCGGGCTACGACTACATGTGCCCGCAGTGCGGAATCCAAGTAGGTCCCGGGACGCACGAGTAACGTAATTCGGGCGACACCGTACTTATCTCTGCCTAGGGTTCCGTCTTCCCCTGCGTGCTGAATCCTCAACAAGAATGGCCCCAGCGCCAGGGGGGCACCGGGGCCTGTGGCCCGGTGGGGGGAGACCGGGCCGCTATCATTCTACCCTGTCCAGAATCCGGCTGCGGCTTGGCGCTCCGCCGTGACAAGTTGCCGAAGCAAGGCTGTTGTGCTATGGTGTCGGCATGGGGAAGGGAACACGACTCGGACACACAAGAAAGGGTAAGACCATGACACACTGGAAGACCGTCTTGGGGAGTTGCTTAATCGTTTTGCTGGCCCTTGGGGTCATTGTCGCACAGAGTACCCTTGCGGACGTGCTCGTCCTCAAGGACGGCACAAGGCTGGAAGGGAAAGTCAAGGAGTCTGAGTATTCGTACACCGTGACGACAGCCCACGGGTTCGTGTTGGTTTTCCGGAAACGACTGGTTAAGGAGTTCATTAAAGGCCCCCCGCCCGCGCCGAAGCCGGCAAAACCGAAACCACGCCCGGCGCCCGCAACGCGCCCAGCCACGCATCCCAAATCAAGGCCTCCGGCGGCGACAACCAAGGTCCCCAAGTATTTGACCCTGGACCTTGGCAAGGACGTGACGATGAAGCTCGTGTTGATACCGGCCGGCAAGTTCACGATGGGCTCGCCCAAGACCGAGAAAGGGCGCTTCGACGATGAAGGCCCGCAGCATAAGGTGACGATTACCAAACCGTTCTACATGGGCCTTTACGAGGTCACGCAGGAGCAGTACGAGGGGGTTGTGGGCAAGAATCCCGCGAAGTTTAAGAGCGCGAAGAATCCGGTGGAGACCGTTTCCTGGAATGATGCGGTGGCCTTCTGTAAGGCATTGTCGAAGAAGACAGGTAAGCTGGTCCGCCTGCCGACCGAAGCCGAGTGGGAATACGCATGCCGCGCGGGAACCAAGACGGCGTTCTGTTTTGGCGATGATGAGAAGCGGTTGGGCGATTACGCCTGGTACGAGGATAACAGCGAGCGCAAGACCCATCCCGTGGCGCAGAAGAAACCCAACGCCTGGGGCCTCTACGACATGCACGCGAATGTCTGGGAGTGGTGCAGCGACTGGTATGCGGATTCTTACGCGAATGCGAAGCCCGTTGACCCCCAAGGCCCGGCATCGGGCAGCTACCGTGTCCTGCGCGGCGGGTCGTGGGGCGACCTTACCGACTTCTGCCGCGCCGCGCGCCACGACAGGAGCACTCCCGACTACCGCGGTGACCACTACGGCGGTTTCCGGGTGGTGGTTGAAGTGGACTGAGGTCGTGTAGCCCTTTGCTCTTTGTTCTCTTATCCTTCGTGGGGGTCCAAGGGGGGCAGGCTGAGGCGATTGGGCATAAGCGGACCTATTTACTTTTCCTTGTCTGAGCTATGCTGCCGTGCAAGAGGGCAAGCCAAAGGTAATATAGAAATGCTTATACCCGTCGAGGCCCGCAACAAGCCGCTGATCAAGAAGCTCTTCGGGCGGCTTAGCACGATTTCTTATTCCTTCTAAGATTCGGCTGACAGTTTCTCCGCTCGCCGGATGTCTCGCAAGGCGATCCAGAGGGGCAAGCCTGCAACAGGGGCAAATGCAAAATCAAGCCAGAACCAACGCAACGGAAGACCCCGCATGGGAATACAGATTCCCGCCAGGACAGGGATCAGTGCACACATGATCAGCCCACACTGCACAATCCAAACATTGCGGACAGGGTCGCGGATTGCCCCTGCAAAAAGAATCGCCAGAACAATGTGGGCGAAGGCCAGCCAGTCATGTGCGTAGAGCATGAACGAGTAATTAGCCTGGACCGACTCAATCCCCTCGATGGTCCGCAGAATGAATTCATGCAAAACTCCTGTGGGTTCACTCTGACCCCAGACAATACGTACTGCTGTTTTCAGTTCCGCCGCTGCAGGCCAAATCGTGATTCCGGATACAAGAAGGCCGAAGGCCACGATGCCAAGCATTACCTTTGCCCGTGTGAGCTGATTCATCATCTTAAACCAGAATAACTATTAGACAGTGTACACCCCTGGGGCCCTGACGGCTTGGGTATCTTCGATTTCTCCCGCCCGGCGCGCGAAAATACGGATTCATCTGCGAATGGGATTAGCCCCCCGCCTGCGAAAGACCTTCCCGCAATCGCTGCGGCGTTATCTTGAGTTGAGGCTTGACTTTGGGGTCTTTCCGCTATTAGAATCGTCGGGTTCCTGGGCGGGAATCCGGGGCTTCGCAATTATCATCCCATTCTCGCCGGGGCATAGTTGCCGGCTTTACGGGCAGACTATTTCTCATGGGGAGGCAACCATGAGTGGGACAATTTCA
>SDBT01002392.1_pt1 | contig 33154 bp, 71 predicted proteins | sample 2277101 | NCBI WGS metagenome assembly SDBT01 (sample SAMN10404973, study PRJNA504765) | marine sediment metagenome | isolation source: marine sediment core GS10_PC15, 103 cmbsf | place: Arctic Ocean: Southern Knipovich Ridge | collected 2010
GGTGGAAGTGCAAGGGGGGACAGGATAATAAGTTCTGCAACAGCGGGAAGTGCTGATGTATGGAATGTCGGCGGTGCGGTAGCAACACACTTTTTAGAGATAGGCCATTGCATTGAAACAAGAACTGGTTCCGGCCTTGCAAGATGCATCATACATTTTAATTAGGGACACAAGATGACTAATTTAGAGAGACTTAAAAAAGCGAACGACGATTACCACGAGGCTGTGAATAGCATACTCATGGATGAAGCACCCGATGTCAATGGGAAGGTCAGTTTTGCTTCCATTGCACACTCTATTTTCAAGAGGATGGTGAACGCAAACGAACAGGCTGGGTCTTGTTATGAATAGAAAGGAAAAATAAATGGGTTTCAAGATTAGATATGGAAGTCCGGCTGATTACGCAAAGCTTGGCGCTATGGCTGGCAAGGCTGACCGTGCAAGAGAAGATGCTCAGTTGCTTGAGCGTCGTGCGCAAGAAGTACGCCAGATGAAGTTTCGTACTGACATGGCCGAGAAAGAGGCTGAGCTTTCAGAGGCTAACGTCGAACGTAACATTCAGTTCCAGTTTGATAAGATTGCCATGAGCCAGCAGCATGACTTCCAGATGGAATTGCAGAGAAAAGAAAGGAACGAAGAGCTACTTGCCAAGAGACGTGAGACTATTGAGCTTGCACGTCTCCAGAAGGAGATGAGGAAGCAGTCGGACATTGATGCCAAGCTTGAAGCTATAAATGATTCTGATAACTTTAGCGAACAAGAGAAGGCTGACGCCAGGATGTATGTCGAGACTGGATACCGTGTACCAAGAAGAGGTGACGAAACCCTTGCTTTAATCAATGACATGCTTGAGGGCAAGCCAATGCCACCGTCCGAGGCTGCCCCGGTGTCCATTCCTGAGCCATTCGGTAAAACATACGCCACCAGTGAGGGTCCAGTGACGAGACCGAAACCAGAGATAGCTTCGACCGGACAGTCCGTTGGTTCAATGTTTGGTGGCGGGATAGTAAGACAGCAGCCCGCTCCAGATTTAACTAAGGCTGACGTTGAAAAAGTTAAGACACTTGACGCTGAATCCCAGGCTCAGTTTAATCAGATAATCAAAGAAGGTAACCCTGATAAGATTAGATTGGCGCTTAATAGGCTAAGGAAACAGTAATGGATTTTCCATTCCTATTCATTATAAGGGAAATGTAATGGGATTATTTGATGACATAATTGATAAGCCAAAAGGTGGTATGTTTGATGACATTGTTACTCCAACTGCTCCTGACAAGAAGGGTTTATTTGTAGATAAACCTAACGGCATTTTTGCTGACATCGTAGAGAAGGAAGATATTTCTTTTGGCCCAATTGAATCAGCCAAGGAAATTGGTAAGGCTGCTCTACGTATGCCACAGCACATGGCTGCATCTGTTGGCAAGATGATGAACTTTATCGGAGAGTATGACCCAAGGAAATCTTGGCTTAATAAGATTGGCGCGAGTTCCGAGTTAACTAAAATGCGTGACGCTCCCTCTAACTGGAACAAGATAATGGAAGGTTCCGTTGGCAAGATGCTAAGGCATCAAGGCAAGAAGATTGCTAACTTCTGGGAACAAGCAGCTACTACTGGAATAGAAGCTCCAAGCCGAAAGCTCGGTAAGGCTAAGTGGTATCAAGCTCCAATTACCAAGGCATTAACATCTGCCGTAGAATCTTCTGGTCCATTCCTGTCGGCCATAGCAGCTGGAGTAATCACTAAAAATCCACAGATAGGACTTGTCCTCATGGGTTCACTGTCAACAGCTGAGACTCACTATGGACTGCGTAAGGGTGGAGTAGATCAAGAGATAGCACAGAACATAGGCGTACTCGCTGGTGCATGGGAGGCTGCTACTGAGGCTGTACCGTTCGATGTCATATTTAACAAGCCAGCTAAGACTATGCTCAAGACATTCCTGAAAGCTGGTACAGTTGAGTCATTACAAGAGTTTGTTCAAGGTATTGGAGAGAACTGGCTAACACATTTAGGTTACAATATAAAGAAAGGCGACTGGTCGTCTGTTCCGAAGGCTGCTCGCATAGAGTTTTCAGAGTTAATGAATGGCTGGTTTGAGAACATTACTGCTGGGTTCCTACTTGGTGGTGGAGCTGGTGCTGTTGTGCAGAAGATGCAGGGTACTGACTTTGGGCCACAGGCTGGCCCTCCTGAGCCTACTGGCCCCATAGAGCCTGCCGCTCCGACTGATATGGTTGCACCAACTGATGAAGTTACTCCTGTCGATGAGGTCGTGAGAGAACTGAAAGATGACGTACTTACTCAAGAGCAGTTCGAGCGAGAGCTTGCCGGTGAAGAAGTTACTGAGCAGCCAATAGATGAGGTTCAAGAACAGGCTGACGCTCCTGAAACAGTAGAGGTTGTTCCTGAAACAACCGTAGATAAATTCACTCGTATCCTTGGCGAGACTAAACAGCTTACAGAACAAGAGTCTGCACAAAGAAAGGCAGAGATAACTAAAGAGAAAGGTATCCGTGCAGGTGAAGCTGCCGAGGTTCTCAAGCAAGGCCCAGAAGAAGAGTTGCTATACTCTGCTCTCAATAGACTCAAGGGCGAGTATAAGACTGTGCCTACTTTCCAGCCACTCAAGGAGACTGGTGAGATTACAGCTGACGAGATAGGCGAGCTTCGTGCGTCTGTAAGAAACAACGACAAACTTGGTACGTTTGAAAAGATTAACACAGAGATAGCTCTTAATAAGATTTTTGAGAAAGGTAAACTTCCTACTGATGGCGAGATAAGATTGCTTGAGAAACATTTCGGTGAAGCTTTCGCTAAGGCTGTAAGAAAGAGAAGGGCTAAAGGGCAGAAGGCTTGGGACGGGTTCTTTGATGCTATCAATGCTCCACGTACACTACTGGCCTCTATGGATGCGTCAGCTATGGGACGGCAAGGTATCATGCTTGCACCGATGCATCCTAAGTTGTGGTCGAAGGCCCTGTTGGCGTCATGGAAGTTACTCTTTTCTCCGAAGAGTCTTGAGTTAGCCCATCAGATGGAAACCGACCAAAGAACTTCTGAGCACGCAAACCTTGCCATTGAATCTGGTATAGCTTTCACTCAATGGGAAGGAGTCTCAAGGCCAATGAGCAAGAGAGAAGAGGGCTTCATGTCCAATCTTGCAGAGTCCATTCCTGGTCTTGGCCGACTGATAAAGAGAAGTGAGCGTTCTTATGTGATAGCCCTTAATAAGCTACGCCTGGACGTATTCAGTTACCATGCAAATCAGTGGGCAGGTACTAATAAGACAGCTGCTGACTATCAACATCTTGCCGACCTTATCAATTACCTTACCGGAAGAGGTGATATAGGCTTTCTAAGGAAGGCTGCACCGGCACTGAACGGCTTGTTCTTTTCTCCTAAGTTTGTAGCTTCAAGGATTCAAGTGCTCTCTGCTACTGGCGAAGGGGCGATAAGGTCTATCAGGTCAGGCGAGATAGACCCTGTGTTCAAGATTGCTGTATCTAATCTTGCTGGGTTCGTAGGCTCCGGCATGATGATACTCGCACTGGCAGCTTTGGCCCTTGGAGAAGATGCGGTAGAAATTGACCCACGTTCTTCCGACTTTGGTAAGATACGCATAGGCGATACACGTATAGATTTCTGGGCTGGATACACTCCTATCATAAGGCTGGTTACTCAACTGGCTACAGGCCAGAGAAAGGTCACTGACACGGGCAGGATAAGCGACGTTGATGCGAACGATGTTATCTGGCGCTTTATACAGTCCAAGTTTGCGCCGCCAACCGCACTCGCTGCAGACCTCATTAAAGGCAAGAACTGGCAGGGCGAAGAGATGCGGCTGGACGTTAATACAGTCCTGAGAGAAGCCCGTAATCGCCTTGTTCCACTGGCAATGCAAGACATAGCTGATGCTATCCAGTATCAAGGGCTTGGACATGGTATGGCAGTAGCTCCGTTAGCCTTTCACGGTATAGGGGCACAGACGTATCCAATCTCTCCAAGTAAACTGGATGACATTGCTCGTGACCGTGTAGCTAATGAAGTGTTCGGCGAGAATTGGGATGAACTCGGACCGCTGCTACAGAAAGCCTTGAGAGAGAATAGGCCAGAGATAGACTTGGCAGAAATGAAAGCTAAGTCGGAAAGAGAAGGCGTGCCTTATCTTGACAAGATGCTACAGGAGCAAGCTGATACTGGCAAGCGTATCTCTGAATCCTTACCAGAAGATACACAGCAAGTGCTGTCCGACTTGTTCATTAAGACTGGTGGGGTTGGCCGTAGGATTGGTAGTAACTGGTGGTTGAATGATAAGAGGTACAAGGCTTACGAGCAAGATGTGTCTCGTGTACTTAATAAGGTTCTTCCAAGGATTACTAGGCATGGCAAGTTCAAGCGGCTTACCGATGACCAGAAGCGTAAGATTCTTGAGAAGCTGATTAGTAAGAGTAAAGAAGCTGCTCGTAAAAAGATTATACAAGAAGCAAGAATGAAAGATTTGATAAGCACCAAGAAATTGATGGAGCGTGGATATGCAACAAAGTGAAAGAGACTTACTAATAGAGATTAATACACGATTGAAAGTGATAGAGAAGAATCTCGACAACCACCTTCGTCACCATTGGGCCGTCAGTATTACGGCCCTCGGCATCGCTCTGTCGTCTGTAATAGGTTTGGTTGTTTCATTGTTTATTCCTTAAAGCTTTTTCCATGACATCCCTATTATCTTCACAAGCACTACAGCTATAGAAGTGTAGACTTTCCAGTGCCGTCTTGTATTTATCTTTTTCTAACTGGAGCTTTTCTATTTTTTCACACAACTCTATCAATAAATTAAAGTTACACTCACAGTCATCATATGTATATCCGCACCGCTGGCACGAATAAGCTGCACCATGACTGGGCGTTTTTTTATCAACCTTCTGGTCTTTTTCTAATCCGCACATATCCCTACAATTGTTTATATCCATATCAAATCTCCTAAAACTTTTTACTTACTATGCCATCCGTTTAGAATTTCTTTTCAAATTGCAAGGCAATTATCTTTTCAAATTCTTATCAGAATTTCTTCGTTACCTCGAAATCCATCCATACACTATATCTATCACCGACCTTCGTATGCTCTCTGTGTCTTGGCCTGTAACCCATCTTACGTAGCCGCCTGATTCTTGTACGTACCGTACACTCTCTAATGCCAAGATACACAGCAGCCTTTGGATAACTGAGTCCAAGGAAGTCAGGGTCGACAGCCTCACAGATGTCTATATCTTCCTGTGTAATAGGTCCAGGTTGACGCTGGCGAATAACAAACGAAGGAATCTTACTTCTTAATATATGCATTGTTCGAGAGATATAGCCCGCTGTCACACCGAGATTGTCAGTAATAGCTTTCTGTGACATACCGCTGTTGTACATATTTAAGATGTCTTGTTGTTTAGTTGTTATCTTCCTCATAATTTCCAACTTCCGTACCGAATAAAGTTGTTATTCCTCGCTCGTGCAATAGCTGTCGCAGAGTGTACCAGTCCGAGTCAGACAGTTCGTCATCGCCCATAAAGTCAAGCACCGCCATTACGTCATTAGATACATCACCCATATGCTCTGCCAATGTAAGTGATGCTATGAATTGGTATAGTATTTTTTTGTAGTCCATTTTATTACTCCTTAAAAGTTATTTCACTTCTTATCAGAAGTTACCGTCATAATAAGCCTCCCCTTTCGAGCAACGCATTGCCTCTAAGTATGGATGGCCATCAATAATGACTGCTGCTGAAAGGAACGGCCTGATAACATTATCCCTTCCATAAGTAAACTGCCATGCCTGTTCATCTATCAAGCAACCAGCGTCAAGCCCAAAGATTCTCATCCGTCCATTGGAACCCCACTTAACGCCAGCCCTTGTATGGCAGTGTCCGATAGCTACTGAATGATATACCTTATTCATCATATTCCATGCTGGATGGATACCACTGCAACCTGTACCGTGCCGGTAGCTCACTTCATCAACCATAAACTTCCAGTTCCATTTCCAGCCAGGGGTATCCCATAGGTCGGCGTAAGACTTGAGCATGAAGTCTGGTATATTTACAGTCTTAGCCAGCCGATTAGGGCGTTCGTCATGGTTGCCGATACATACCATAGCATCTGGAAATGCATCGTACCACTTCTTGACACACTCTTTAGCAAGCTCATATTCATCAAGCGGGCCAGGGCAAGATGGCTCTTTAGTCCAATGACTGATAGCGTGCCAGTCTATTACGTCGCCAGCAAAGACTACTTCATTGCAGTCCCATTCTTCCTGTAGGTCTAAACAAAACTCCAACGCACCTTTACGGGTAGCCGGGCAGTGTAGGTCTGGTATGAAAAGTACTCTACTCATCTTGGCCTCCAGAATTTATACCACTTACGAGTATAAGTTTTACAGTATAAGAATTTATTTGAAACAAAGCTCATGCAGTGTATTCCAGTTGGATAATGTGTAAAGTTCTTATTGAGCTTACAATCCACACATCTTTTACCCTCATAGTGAAGCTTCATCATGTTCTCCTAATTTGGACTCGTCCAAATCGCCCACTATTACATACGGCCCAAACTGTATTCTTATTGACAACAGCAATAGATGCAGCCAGAATGAATGGCTGTTTACATATATTCCAGCAATCCAGGAGCCGATGTCAAGCTCAATTACTATGTGCCGTCCGTATATGTATCCTCTTTCAAATAGTATCATAATGTTCTCCCGCAATTAAATTTCTCTTGTTCCAGTTATCACTTGCTTCTTTTTTAGTATCAAAAATCCAATCAGCCCCGTCAACTAAATAGCAGTTTACATTTGAACATCTGACATCCCAGTTTATATTGTCATCATAAGAAAATTCCTTTTTCATGTACTCTGCTTCGCTCCCACAGAACGGACACAGCTTTAGTTTAGGTTCTGTTTCCATTTATATTTTCCTTATGAAATTTAGCGTCCCTTGTAGCCTGAATCTCTAGATAGCACTCACGGCAAAGATACTTCTTCATGCTGTAATCTTTACACATGACATCAGCTATCCAGGCTGGTTCTTTGCAGTCGTCACATTTATATTCCATCGTTTCGTGCCTTGATTATATCAATTAGCTCGCCAATCATTTTTGCTGTGCCATTAGTTACAGCATCGAATTGCAATATAAGTTTGTTTATATTTCTTGCATGGTCTATCTCAACCTGCATACCTCTTGAGATATAGCCATCTGGCGAGTACACAAGTAGGATGTCGCGCTCGGCCAAGATGTCACAGTCGACATCGAGTATCTGTTCTACTGTAATATACTTCTTTAAGTAGGCAATCAAAACAAACTCGTCATTCTCTGCTGGCACATAGATGTTTAACTTCTTGCCAAGCTTACTACGTAACAGGTTGGCTGTGATAATCGCTATCGCATTGTTGTGCTTCATGTCAGCTTCAGTAGCATTCTTACCTTTTTTACCTTGAATAGCGTGCGAGAGCCTTAAAGATAGGCCGTAACTATATTCGGGCCTAACATATTAAATCACCTACCTTTCGATGTTTTCTCCCATGACAACCAACACAAAGCCGTATCACATCAAACGGCTTTGAATAATCTTCGCGGTGGCCATGAGTGAGGCACTCAATTTCGCACATCTGACAGTGCGTGCCCCTGGTTATTTTACCTAGTTTAATTGCGTTTGCAAATTCATAACGTGCCCTATATTTATCAGGAAATCTTGTCTGATATTCTTCTGATATAGGCAGGTCCACCTTGCAAGCATAGCACCATTTAGTTTCCACTCCCGGCCCCTTTAATATATCTATCATCCAACTCACACCTGCCCTCTCGTATAAACGTAGACAAGAAAGCAAGATTGCACATCGCATGACTTATATGGTTCAAGCCAGATTCAAGGTCATTATCTTCACCCCTATTCCATTCCATCAGATGTCGAAGGCAAGCTCCAAATAGACGGCCATAGTCAATACCTTTTCGCCAGTTGTGTGAATCGTATTTTCGACTACCAAATGTTACAACCTCTCCAAGAGCTTCTATTGCCTCGGACGGAACCAGGTCTAATCTATTTTTGTCACTGTCATGTTTTGTCCCAGTACTCATAGTCTACTCCTAAATAATTTAATACGCCAACTTTGTGCTTCTCGAACCATCCAAGTTTAAGATTACAGCTGCGGCATAATAGCCCGCGAACCTTTCCTGTTTCATGGTCATGGTCTACGCACATATTTTCTGTATTTTCTTCCCAGGAATATTTACATATAGCACATTTTCCGTCTTGATTGTTTAGCAATTCATCATACTCTTCTTGCCCCATGCCGTATTGCTTTAGTTAGTAATTACGCATACGCCTTTTAACTTCTTCAACATGCGTCTTTTTGTATTCTTTATAATAAGCCTTTAATCTTTTCTTGTTTTTCTTCGACCAGACCATGCAATTCTCTCGCTGGGCCGCATAGTATTCTAGGTTACCATCCCTAAGTGCCTTCTCGTAAATATTTCTACACGATTTACATTCACCACGATGTCCATCTATAGCTCTTTTTGATAGCCCAAATTCACTAATGGGCCTTTCTTTATGGCAATGTGTGCAAGTTTTTAACTGCTTACATTTACACTCTGTACATTCTCCGCCACACATATTACTTACTCCTTTTAATAAACCATCTTTAGCTTCTCTTCGAGAACCATTTACAATCTTTACCTACTGTATCTGTTATAATAAGCCCAGAGCCTTGCTTGCCACTTCCATAAGGGCCGCTATCCCGGTACCTTTTACACTTATTACTAAGCGGGCAGTCATGGTCACATATTGCATAGGCCCTCATCCATCCAGCTTCCCATTTCTTTGGGTCAACTGGCCGGTAAGTATCACCTTTGCCGCTACCCATTATTCTACCTCATATCCATAATAGTAATAAGATGGCTTGTCCTTTACATATCTCTTGGCGTCCCTTTCTTTTGCAAATACTTTTTGAACAATACTATCAGCACGACCGTCCACTACACTAAGCACTTGAGTTACTACATATACTCTCATAATTACTCTCCAAACTGGGATTTAGCCAATAACTCTTTGTACCACTGCGGGAATCCGCGTGTCATTGTCCTTGAGACGTCCTTCCATACTCGCAGCATCACAAGCTGCTGTGCTATCCAATTACACCATAGCCACAACCCTGCGGGACGGAATTGAACCGCCATCATTTATTCAGACCAGCATTAGCTGTTGTTGTATCGACCGAAAATGCTCTACCATTGAGCTACCGCAGAATAAGGCCTCCGTGCCAGTCGTCCATTCCGTTGTGTGTTGATTCAGAGAATATATTTTCTAATTAGTTTCACATACGTCGGCCCTAAACATGCACCGGCAATATGTGCCGCGACTAATAATAATACTGTAACCATATTAAACTTTCCAGTTATCCTAACTTCCAAATAACTTAACCTTAGCCTTGTCAACAAGTGACCCAGTTGGCTTTGACTGAGACGACTTATGTGCCGTCTTGAACATTGACAGACTTGGTTCGCCGGGATTTAATGTCTTGAAATTCTCGCCACCAAGCACAACTTCCTTGAAAGCCTTGTTCTTTATGAACACTCCATAGATGTACACGCCAGCAGCAAGTATCGCACTGCCGATAGCTATAGCTGTTGCATACTTAACAGTAGCCAATGCCATGCCCAGTGCCGTGCAGCACCCGATAAAGATGGGCAGGGCACTCTTGCTGCCGTTAACTAAAGCTGCCACACTAATAGCCATGCCAATGATGGACAGCGTAGGTATCCATCCAAGCCTTGATACCACTGTGTTGATGGTTGGTATCGCTGGAACGTCTGGCGTTGGCGGACTGAGGAAAGTCGAGCATCCAAATCCGAGCAATAGGATTACGCCAATAAAAACTGCCGTCAGTAGTAATGTTACAAGATTTCTTATGGTATTGTTTGTCATATTGTCTCCTGTTTATTAGCTATCTCTCCAGGGCGGGTTACATTTACATTTCTCAATAAGGCGTCTGCGGCCCTAACCTCCTCAAAAGCCTTAGAAATTTCACTACGTAATGCACTTTTAATACGAAAACGTGCCGCTGCAATCATCTTAACTGCCTGCATAACTCTTTCTTTGTCGTTCATAAGTCTGTCTCCTTATTAAGTTTATCACATTCATCCTGGCCCTCTTCTTGGGTAAGGAACAGGTCTTTAACTTTATATAACGTACCAGAGTCTATGCCGGTCTGCTCGCACATATATTCCTCAAGAGTTCTTTTCCTGTCAACTGACACCCTTACTTGTCCTATTGTCAGTGGTGCAGATAATCTATAGGCATACGGTGTCCATGCCCACTTGAATCCTTTTCCGAAACAAAGAGGGCAATTTAATATACTATCATCCATGCCGTTCAATCGTCCACCGCCATCACAGGTTTTACATTTTTCTTTATACTTTTTTGTATCCCGGTGCACAAACCATACAGTATCACCAAGTCCAAACTTGCTTTCAAGTTTCATTGTAAGTTCCCTTAATTTTCAAACACAAGATTAATTAAATACTCACGGCCCTTATCATTGATAGCCTTCAATCCAGCCAGCACTTCTTCGTAATCAACCTTGATACCTTTCTTTGAACGGTTCTCATTCCACCAATCCCAATGCTTAGGGAAATTGTCTTTAATGAAATCATTGAACCGGCCAACGGCAAGGCTGCATGTACTATGCGGGGCACATACTTGGCTCATTGTGTGATGAGACACACACAGCGGAGTCATATTCATTACGTCTATTCCGATGGCATACGTCCTCGGTATCAAGTGATGGCCGCAGGTAAAGATAGAGTCGCATGCAATACATGGCAAGCCTTTGAACATAAGGCTTAATTGCTTATTACATTTCTTTTTGAATTGCCTTTGATTCATCTTAGCCCCTATTCAAGTTCAAAATCCATCTTGTCCAGTCGTACAAATAAATCGTCCCTGGCTGTTATATATAACAATGCAGCCCTACACAATGATTCATCTTTTATATCAAGAATAACGGCTGCAACTTCATCAAGGCTTTCAAGTTTTCCACTATATATATCTAAGAATTCTTCAGTTGTCATCTGTTCGCTCCTTCAAAATCTTAAAGCGTTTTGCTGTTAGTTCGTTCTTTCAAAACCCTAAAGCACTCAGTACAGTAGCCGACCTGATACTTGCAGTCGTCCAGTGCATTGTGAGTCTTGCCTTCCCGGTTCTCATTCTTGATACCGGCCAAGTCTACCAGGGTACGGATGTCTCTGGCTGACCTATATCTTAATGGCGACTTCCATCCACATAATTCGTAAGCATTATTCAGTATAACAAAATCAAAGGTAGCATGTGACCAAACCCTCTTAAATTCCAGCTTATTGCAAAACTTCTTAAAATGATTTAGCACTGAAACAACGCTATCTGTATTGTCAGTCCAGGTTACTTGCTCTGGTCGCTCAAGCCACCAATGAATTGTCTCGCCAGTAACTTTAAATCCACAGTTAAGTGACGACTGAATATCAATGTTCATAAGAAACATTTCACCAAGCTCGCCAGTCTCTCTGTTAAATTCACACGCTCCAATCTGTGTAATCAATGCATCTTTGCCAGTTCCCAACGTCTCTAAGTCAATCATTAAGTCTTTCATTTAGCATTCCTTTCAAGAAGTATCCTTGCTTCATTTGCATTCGGACAAGTACTGCCTGTTAGTATTACGATGGCATCTAATATTAAATCTTCAAGTTCGGCGTAATCCTGATACTCTACATAGTTTCCATGTGGGTCGTCTGTCATGTCACATGGATACTCGCCACCGCAGTTATTTCCTGGGTCATATCTAACTACCATATTTGTCAAGCCTCCTTATTAATCCTTCTTCGTCAATCTTACGCCATACGCGGACATCTTTAATTCCTTCCGGCGGGTAAACGATTCCACATTTCACAATACCTTCCAAGTCTTTCTCTAATTTAAGATTACCCTTAATCCCAGGCTCGTCATTGTCACTAACAAGTAAAACCTTCTTCCACTTAAACTCCTTGATGTACGGTATAATCAGCTTGCTCCATGAGAAGCAGTTAGGCTTTCCTATTACTGAATAGTGTAGGTCAGCCAATGTCAATGCGTCACTGAACCCTTCCACTATATAAAGAGTATTAGACTGCTGTGCCCAGGGGACGAACAGTGCATTCATTGAGCCAGATACAGCTTTCTTTGAGCCATCAGGGAACCGCCTCTTGATGCCTACTATCTGTAAACTGCCAATTATGTCAACAATATACATTGGGATAGTCCATGCTTCGCCATCCCAGCCTACTTCAAACAGGTCAAGTGCGGTATAGTTCTCGATACCAAGATGATTGGCAAGATTTATCATGTGCTTGTCGAGATTGCCACATCGGCAATAATCCATCGACATGCTGGCCCAGTCTATATCTACTGGCTTTTGTCGTCGTTTCTTTTTAGGCATTCTAATCACCTTGTCATCTGTTAACTTATGTAAGTAGCCGCTGTCGCCGCACATCTTTATTGAACCCTCTTTAGTACGTGGACAGATAGCAGCTTTGCCGTCGGCTGATACCATGCACCAATCAGCAGAAGAGCATATTGGGCATTTAAGATTTCTATTTACTCTTATCCAGTCCGACATCTAATAGCTCCGGGTTCTCTTGGATGTTGCCGATAACTTCAAGCCCCTTGTAAACATTCCATATTCCTATTCTATCATAATGAGGAGGATTGACACCTACCATTGAGAAGAAACCACGGTCAAAACCAATTCGATAACGAATGCATCCACATCCAGTATCACTTACTACATCCCCCTCGTATATCTCCTTCCCGTTCTTGTCGGTGAGGCCGGTGAATTGCAGGAGTTCAATGGTCCCTTCTTTTACCATGTCCCATAAATACACCCAACCCTTGACATCTTCCCATTCGTGCATACCTGTCGGGAAGTTTTCATCACCATGTTCTTTTTTAACAAAGGCTCTAAATTTTATTGTTCGCATTAAAACGCCTCCATATCAAACCCAGGTTCAACAAACTTCATAGATTCAGACAGCCATACACATTTAACTCTACCAGTAGGCCCATTCCTGGCCTTCGCTATAATAATGTGAGCCTCGCCGTTATCCTGAGACGAGTCCACGTTCAAGTCTTTCATTGCATAATATGATGGTCTATGTAATAGTAACACAGTGTCGGCTGTCTGCTCTATACCACCACTACTTCTCAGGTCGCTTAATCTTGGTTCATGGTTCTCTCTTTGGTCCGGGGCACGTGACAATTGTGACGCAACAATCACGGGCACGTTCAATTCCTTGGCAATTCCTTTAAGCGATTGACATATATCATCCAGTTCTTGGACAAGATTACCAGTAGGATTTGATGGCCGCATGAGTTGTAGGTAATCAATTATCACGCACCCAAACCTTACACTACACGACTTCAACTTCTTCTTGAGTAACATTGGCGTCAAGAACGACGAATCGTCTATGAATAGTTTGCGGCTACTCAGTTGTCCCGTTGCTTTGTCTAATCTTACATGGTCATCCGGCGTAGCATAACCTAACTTAATGTTATGGTAGTCGGCGTCCGCAAGATTTACTAATGACCGCTCGGCGACAATCTTATGATTCATTTCAAGCGAAAACATTATCACATTCTCGTGATTTGAAATTTCTAATGCTATCCCAATAACTAAACTACTTTTCCCCATGCTGGAACGGCCTGCAATAATGGTTAATTCTCCAGGCTGCAAGCCTCTTATTTGGTTGTCCAGTGATGGAAGGCTGGTACTGAACCCCATAGAGTTAGTCGTAATATTCTTGGCTATCTCACTGAGATTATCAGTTACCGGCCTTATTCCTCCTGTAAAGCTCTTTGAAGTTTCTGCCATCACTATCTCCAGTAGGGGAACGATTCATTAGTTGTCGCTTTTTCCATAGCTGAACCATTGCACGCCAGTCTTTTATCTTCTGGCTCTTGCGTATAGTCCAGTCAACAGCCTTGTAATAGTTGCAGAAGTAATCACCGTCTAGCTCGAAGTTGATTGAGGCCGCATACTTAGTTACATCTTCTGGCATTGGCGGTATAAATCTTTTAGCCATTGTCATCCTCTATTGGAACAATTAGCTTGATGAAGTTGTTATAAAAGGTTTCCATCGAAACTGAAAGTGTTCCCGGAATAAGCGTAAGCCTTTGCTGGTTTGCATAATTTTTTGTAAGGTTAACCAGCATGGCCTCTTGTCTGCTTTTGCCATCCTTTAACAGTCTATATTTATCACCGGAAAACTTTCCGACAAATCGCTGCCCAATCTTGTACGTCTCAACCGGCAGCACCTTACGAATACTCGCTACCGTTTCGTCGCTGATTGGAATCTTCTTGCCTTCTATGTAAATGTAGTTGTCGTCCATTTTAATACTCCTAAAGAGTGGGTCATAAATTATACTTGTTAACCTTAATGCTTCTTCAAATGTTATCATATTAGAACCCTATCCCTCCATCTTCCTCTGTACTGCCAGCATCCGACTTACTATCCTCATCCTGTGCAGTAAAACGCAATGAGATATACTTGCCATTCTCATGCTCATTTACCCAGGCCGACAGCCAGTATTCCACACCTTCTACCATAGCCCTGCCGGTAAAGTTGGGATGCTTGTCGGATTTCTTGTCCTTGTTCTTAAACAATACGCCGGTTAAATCTTTCTGTTCTTTAGGCATGTTAGCCTCCATCTGGTCCTGGTGTAATAATACCATGTTCAGCACAATCCATACGCACCTTGTTAATGAAGTCTGAAATCTCTTGGCTTGTGCACTGTGATTTATTTTTAACCCACTCAAATGGCGAGTCCCTGTTTACTGTAAGGTGGCGACGTTTCATTACGCCGTCTATCTCGTCTACTGAATAGCCCGTATGCTCTGATACCAAATTGTACAACACATATAGATAGCCGTACTGCTCACGAGTAACATTACGTGTCCGTCTCTTGATGATAACTTCAACTTCCTTGCCATTAAACCGAGAGACATGGTTGTTCAATGCTTCTTTATTGTTGAATGTTATCCGGCCATCAACTACTTTTCCGAAGAACGTAGGTGACATAATCATATTCCCCCAAACTCTTCGCCTTTATCAATAAGCACCCTGCCAACTGGTATCTTTGCCAGCACCTTGTCAATAGATGACTCATTCTCTGGCAGCTTGCCAAACTCATTCATAATTGTAGCTATAACTAACGCCTCACTTACAGCTTTTCCGTCCGGACAAATGTCTGTGTACTTGTCAATAATCTTATCTACCACTCTCTTCTGTGCCTCAGTCATGTCTGGTATTTTAGTGCCCAGCACTTCGCCTTCGCCGGTGTTAATGTACTGCACAATCTCATTGGCAATAGATTTCATGTCGCCAACGGTCAGCTTGCCTGTAAGCTCCATAATCTTAGTTGCATTGTTGACAGCACACATTCTTACTAATTTGTCATCCATACAAAGCCTCCATTACGCCACTGACAACTTCCTTGATATGCTTATTTGACACACCTTCAATGCGAAGTTCCCTGGCACGCCTTGCCAGTATGTCACGCGTCCGCTTTCTGCCATCATCCATGATAACCTCCCTCATGTTCATATTGGTAATTGCCATATATTTCGCAATATTTACATATATAATCTTCGTATTCAAGCGGCGGTACACTTATCTCAAAGAAGCCGCCACAATACTTGCACTGTACTTTCCATTTAACCATTAAGGATGTCTCCTGTTTCGCGATACGGATTATTGGGACAGAAAGCCGACACACTACAGTAACCCTTGCATCTTGTCTTTTCGCCGGGACGTTCCTGTATATAGTGGCTTTCTTTTCCTATTAGATTACTCTGTTCCATATACAACTGCAAGTCATTAGTATCGTTGAATACACGGACTGCACGCTTGCCACCCTTCTTCATTACGGCCCACGTAGTAGGCTTTGCCCAGCACTCTACGTCTGTACATGGTAGGATACCACTATCTGTATGAATCTTAACACGCTCCTCGATATAAGCCTGTTGCTTGTCGTAGCTCCACAGTGGAATGTCTACTGTATGGAATGGGATATTAGGATAGTCGTTTTCCCATCTTTTCGACCGAACCCAGTCACGCAGTATCATATTGATACGAAGCTCTTTAACATCAGACATTCCTGCACGCTCAAGCTGTGATGCTGGACTGTTTGGGTTCATATAGTTGGTCAACAGCCAAGCTAATGTATTCAGCTGTGTCTCATACTCCGGGTGGTCGCCAAGAATCAATGACCATACTGAAGTAATCTTGAAGTCATCCAGTGTTCCGGTTAGTGCATTATAATAATCCAGCCTGCCGCTTACTGTTATATCTCCGCCATCTGGCAACTTGACTTTCGATTCAAGCTTTAGCTCTGTACATATTCCCGGCTCATTTGTCTCGAACAAGTGATGTGTAGCCTGTCCCAATAAAGAGTATAGCCGTTCACTGGCATCTTCTTCCATATCATCCCAGTGCTTTAATGAAAGCCGTCGAACCATAGGCGGGCCGATTAAGTCGGTCACCCAGATTCTATCTTCTACTCTTTCGTAGTTAGTATTAACCTTGTTATATATGCTTGCCGGTAAATCAAATTTATTTGTGATATTCAATTTATTTTTCTCCAATTTAGTCGTAATGAAAAATTATGTTCATTTTACCCTTCCGCTGCTGCAATTGCTGCCTCGGCCTTACCAATCATGCAATTATCTTTGTGTTTTGGCTTCTCTGTATTACATATCATACAAGTGGCCGTGCCCGTCCATTCATCTTTTACGGGCGACAAAAGTATCCTGCACACAGCTAATAGGTCGGCAGTTGAAGCTTTATGGTCCTTATACTTGACATACTCACCATTAGGACGCTCGCTCATCTCGCTATAATGCCCTCTACCATATCTCTGCATAGTAACAACCTCCCACTACCTAAAGTAGTTGCACTTTAGTATGCTCCAGGCCACTACCTAAAGTATACTACAACTTTCGTAAAATGCAAATTGTTTTTAACTATTTTTTCTGATTTCCATAAAAAAGGTCCAGCCGGGCTGTCCGTTTACTGGTTATAGCGAATGTCTTGGCAAAGATGGCTGTAGCTTTTTTGAGGTCTGTTGTGGTTGTGCCGATTAACAAAAGCTGTAACCGGTGGTCTCTAAAGTCTGTTATGTTTAAGTTTGTTTGCTTTATATCGCTCATTGTTTTTCCTTTTATTAAGTGTTGCGTCTTATCTTGTAAGACAGTTTGCCTTGCAAGCAAGGCAAGATGTCTTATTCTGTAAGACAGAACGAAAAACTTCATTGTATCTCCTTTATGAGCAAACTGGGACCATATCTTCCCAGCCCAGTTCATGCTCACAGATTGGGCATACCATATCTTTTGTTATAGCTATAATACGTTCGCACTGAGGGCACAACATATCTTTTCCCCAGTGTTCAAATTCATTCAAAGCACTCTGTGCACAGTAAAAGCAGTCGCAGTCGTCGGCACACTCATTGCCTTCACCTGTAAACTCAGCGTCCACTTGCCTTGCAAAATCGACACTGCTATCCTTGCAGTAATCGCTCAGGTTTCTTACACAACTCGAAGGATTATATTTCTGTAGATGTGCGGCAGTAGCATCATCAACAAGTCCCGGCAACAATAACGTCTGCCCACAACTGCCTTTCTCGCACGACTTACATATCAGCATACCACCTGGAGTAATTTCCATGAGCGGCCTATCTATCCATGCCTTACAGATAAAACATTGTCTGTATATTTCATTTGCAGTGTATTCACCATGCCAATCCGCAGTATTATATCCCATAGTCGGCACATGATATATATTATAGTTTGCCCTGGTTGAGAACCATACATTGTTAATCCATTCGCCAGCACACTCATTGATTATCTTATACTTTCCATTGTTGTCAAGGAATACCAGCTTTGACCAGCCCTTACTGCACATACTTTCAAGGAGTTTCACAATAGCACTGTTATCAAGGAAGCCGCCTGGTAATTCTTTTAGTACATCGTCATTGAACCATGATGTGTCTGACGACTTACTCTTTGTATATGTGTAGTTGGAAAATATACCATTATGTACAAAGCCGACATAAGGATTTACACGAAACGGATGGCAATTCTGTGTATTCTTGTGGCCGCTTGTTGCAAGCCGTAGATGGATAACAAATGTAGCATCTGGATTCATCTTTTCGGCATATCGCAATGCAGTATAAAACTCTGTGAATTTGAAGAAGCCACGTTGTATCCATAGTTCTCCGTCGCTTGCATACATAAACCCTGCACCATCATTGTTAGTTGCCCATGCACGCCCCAGTCGCTTCTTTGTTACATGGCCTTCTGGTTTTTTAAGTATTGCTAAGCACATTTGTTATTTCTCCAGAAATTTATATACTTCGTCAACCAGCTTTCTTGTTTCCTGTTTATCTAAAAGCAGTGCTACTTTTCCATCCCTTAGCCCTACATTACAGAGCGGCCCTTCAAGGTGTATTAACAGCTTAAATAAGTAGTAGTTTGCATTATTTTTTGTCTTGGGCATTTTTCTCCCTATCCCTAATATTGTCACGCCACCAATCAATATCGTATGCATCACATATAAATCCACGATCACCAGGCTTATTACTTAGAATCTCGCAGCACTCCATTGCATCATCCATTTTACTAAACACCGCTACTGGCGGGCCAAGCCCGTACTCGTCGGCCTGATAAACTATAAATACTTCCGTAACTTTTTTCATTCTACTTATCTCCCTTAAACGTTCTGCCGCTCTTTAAGAAATTAATTATGTTGTTATATTCCTTCGGATTTCTTGCTATAAACTTCTTGAAATTCTCGATTGTCAACTCCTTTATTGATACGTCCCTCGTCCATTCTATTAGTCCACGAACAAACTCCAAATTCTTCCAGAACGTCCTTGGTTTCATTGTTCCACGAAATACTCTTATCTCTACCGTATCATTATTCAGTAGATTGACTCCTACGTACTTATTACAATTCTGATTCTTATATCTTGCCTTTTTTGCCAACGAAAGAGTATCATCGTCATGGTTAAAACTGGACCATCTATTAAATGTTGTTTTTGTACGCTGGCTAACCTTCTTAATGAATGACTGGTTTTGATAAAAGAATTTCATAAACTTATACAGATGCATTCTTGTAAACTCACGCTTGCTTACATGAATATGCATACCGCAGGTTGTAGTATTAAAACTCCTTAGTCCGAAGTTTCTTAGGTTAAGAATATTATTCCATTTATTCTTATTTTCCATAAGCCACTGCCATGTAGTCGGATGTGATACAAACTCGAAGCCATTATTCAAACTACTATCCCTCTTTGCGTACATGAAGTCTGGTATATTTTTGCTTATCAGTTCAATATTTCTATCTTCGCCGTCCTCTTGATTTCTTTCTGTAGATTCTACTTCAAGCTCTATTCCGTAATACACATTCCCCTTCCTATTCCTTCGGAAGTCCTGCCCACGCTCGTTATCAATTCTGGTTGTATAAAATACCAGTTTAGGTTTGTAGTCATAGCTGTGTATGTGTCGCACCCTGAAACATCGCCTACATATTTTAACCGTTCGTCCCTCATGCTCACATTGCTTTATTTCGCTCTTTTTACAGAAATTGCCACACCATTGACAATTTACAAACTTCTTTTTGAAACAATCATTGCAATATTTTTCCTCATAAAATTCATGCATGAACATTCTATTTATGCTCGTGTCGCATCCTCTACACTGGCATTGATTGTCATCATGGCAACTCTTGCAGAAATTATATCCTTGCTCCCTTATTACATCTTTAATTTTAACATTCCCGCCACAGTTATAACACAGGCGAAACTTTGTCGTATAGCATTTTTCGCAAAAGATTTTACGTTCTACTTTGGAAGCATTATGTAATGATATAACGCTTTCGCATTCTGAACAAGTGCAAGTGCCTGGTTCGCTCCAGTTTGGTACGGCTTCTGCAATCATATCACCGTAGCCAGTAAACGGCCCAATATCAGCGTCTCGCTCATTTTGACAAGTTTCGCGGCCGCAGACGAAGTTCTCAATGCGAACATATCTCCCATCGGTATTTAATATCCATCTATCATTTGGCATAATTGTACTCCATATTTTTATACACCTGCCGGGTTTATGCTTTACTAAACATTATATTAGCTTCGCTAAACCCCTACCGTCTGACCACACATACTACAACTACCATCACTCATATCTGTGCCAGCTTGGCAGTGTGTGCAGAAGTTTTTCCATCCAATACATTTATCACATACGAGAGCACCAGCTTCTTCAACCCATGTTAATTCTGTATGGTTATGCTCCTCTCGGCAGCAGTCGCATTTAAGCATACCGCCCTCTGTGTTTTTGCCAGTAGTTAGTATAGCATAGCTATAACCAGAGAACCATGCACCATCTCTCCAATGTCCTTCAGTCTCATTTAATACGAGATAATTTCCTTCACCATCAAGTATCACCATCTTGGACGATTCATTGTCGCAAAACTCATTCAATAGCTTGACTATTCCCTTGTTGAACATGAACGTTTTTGGCAGATTTTGCAGCACATTGATATTAAACAATGCAGTATCCGACAAGTTGTGTGTGTATGAATATCCTGAAAGTATTCCGTTATGTACGAATCCGACCTCATTCTTTACTCGGAATGGGTGGCAATTCAGTTTATCCTTATTTCCATGTGTTGCTGCTCTAAAATGTATGACGAACACCGACTTCTGGTTACGTGTGTAATCATTCCTGTACGTCGAATAGAAACTTCTGAAACTAAAGAATCCTTTCCTTATAATCAGTTCGCCGTCCCTGTTATACATGAATCCAGCCCCATCGTCATTGCAGCGGAAAGCTTCACGTAGTTCTCGGCGTGATATTTTACTTCCTGGTAGTTGTAGTATTGCTAAGCACATTCGCTGTCCCCTTAAAATTATAATATTTATCTTGCTATTACGGTTCTACACCCTGTATGCAGTTCTATCGCTTCGCCAAGTGACATTTCATCGCGTACATCTGTTGTAGTTTCAATTGGCGTATTTGTATATTTATTCATGTTATCTTTTATCCAGCCGTGTAAATCTTCAAACTCTTCCTTGTGTGTTTTCACGTATTTCAAGTAGTATTCAACAGTCATATATGGCATGGTAAAATTCTTAGTGAACCGTACCAATGATTCAAGAAACTGTAGATTCTTAAAGAATGCACGTGGATTCAAGTTGCCTCTGAATACTCTTACCTCTATTGTGTGATCTCTTTGGAAATTGATAGCTGAATATCTATTACCATTCCCGGCCTTGTGCTTTGACTTATATTTTAAGTCATTTTTACGGCCATTATCGTAATCTAAATTCATATTAGCCCATTCGTCAAGCTTTCCTTGGCTTCGCTGGCTGATAAATCGTACAAAATCAGGCTGTCCGTAGAAGAATTTGAGAAATCTATAAAGATGTTTTTCACCAAAAGCATCCTTGCTCATGTGTATATGTATTCCGCATGTAGTCGTATTAAAACTTCTAAAACCTTGGTCCCTGATGCTTAGAATATCTTCCCATTTGCTCCTATTTTCAACAATCCATTCATACGTAGCTGGATGTGACACTATTTCAAAGCCGTTATATATACTGCCGTCGCCTTTTGTTGCTACAAAATCTGGGAAAGCACGCTCTATTGGCCCTTCACTTACATTATCCTCATTTTCTACTTCAAGCTCTAAGCCATAATATAACCTACCTTCTCTTGCACGCGACATATTTTCACCAACATCATAATATCTCCATCTGGGATTGTAGTACCCTCTATCTGTTGACTCACTACATCCAGGACAATATCCATTGCCGTCAATATCATCTTGATATGTTTCCTCTTCGCAGCTTTCACAGAATGTGTACAAACCTTCATAACATTCCATGCAATAACGCCTTGCATTATTATCTCTCATGCTATCTACGAGCCATAAGATAGTAGAGCAATCACAACATACAACTGTTAATCTATCGAAACATGATGGACATAAGTTTCTGCTGTCAAACTCATGTTGCGTGCCCACTATCATATAATTACCACAATCGCACCTTATAAAACATGCTGTACAGTATGGACCATTGCCCCAGTCGTGATAATTTTCAGTAGTTTCGCCGCAGTTTGTGCATTCTTTTGACATTTTATTTTCCTTTGATTTAAGAGTGAGGGAAAATTTCCGTTCATTTTTCCAAGTTTATTCTATTTACTTGAATAATTTCAACCTTGCCAGTTTCAACATCAACTTCTACTTCGACCTCATATAGTGCATAGGCAAGCTCCACCAAGGCCTCTTCGCTTAGTCCAATTTCCCTGCCCATGTCTATATTACTACTCTTGCTTGCATGTAAATACATTGTTTTTTTCATTTTGTCCTCTCACTTGGCCAAAACCATGTATTGATTTTTTCTTTAATAGACTCCAGTATTATACACTCAATTGATTTACGCTCAAGCTCGGCCATCCTAAGCAATTTCTTTGCCATTTGTGGACTAAGCTTTAATTGGCCCATTTCATTATTTCCGGTAATATCTGTTATTTTCATACTACTTCTCCAACTGTTATATTCGCTTCTTTGCTTTATCAGCCTCAGATACTATACGTTCACATTTTTCCGAGTAATTTAGCTACCAGCCTGTTGTTCAAATTTCTTTTTCAGTTTTTCATACATCTTCTTTTCGCCCAATATATCCTTAATTTTCTTTTTACGCCTTCTTCCTTTTGCAAGTATTTTTGCACGTTCATTTGCTGCCATTCTCTTTTCGTATTCCTTTTCTGATTCTTGCCTAATCCCAACAAGAGTAAGGTAATCGCCACCGCATGGATAATGTACTGTTTTAGCTTTTCCCATTACGTTGTTTTCCTTTCAAAACAGCCCTAACCTTTTCCATTTCGCTGTTTACGCCGTCTTTTTTTACTAATCTCATATCGCTTCATTTTATCAATTGCCCGGCCTTCATCTGCCGCTTGACAGTCGATTAAACCCATATCTTTGTGCATTATTATTTCCTTTACAAATTATATTTCTTCTACGCCTTCGTAGGCATTTTCTATTCTTTTTGCGTCCTCTATTAAATCCCAGGCCGTTACAGCCTCTCCGTCTTGGTCTATAACCAACGTAAACACTACGCCAACACGTTCCGTTAGTTCCCGCAAGAATGATTTGTTTTTAATCTTCACAAATATCCTATATCCTTCAAGGTCTTGATGTTTTCCTGTTCTCAGCACGGGAACGTCCTTCAATTCCGGTGTAAAATTGCAATGCTCATGCAATGCCATGATTATTGTTGACTCTGAGAAATCTTTACTACCAATTTTAATTATACGCTCACTCATTTTGTCACTCCTTAAATTATTCTTCATTTTGTTCCATTCTTAATTCATTGAAGTTGTTTTCCATTCTTTCGTGAAGAGCTTTTGCTGGGTCATCGCCCAATAGCTCTAATTCATCATTGCTGAGAGTTAAGCTGAATACTGTGAAATATTCTAGTATGTCGCATTCTATTACTACCATATCAATCCTCCATTACAAACTCGTCTAATGCCCACAATGTTACGATAATTGCCATCACTATTAGAATCACAATACCAGCAGTATCGAAGCAATGACAAATGTCAACACACGTACAATTATTCATTTTATACCCCTATATGCCATGTCTGGTTAGGTGCTTGACTGACTGATGTTCTCTTTGGAGCAAAGCCTACAGCATATATTATAATTCTTGCACACTTTGCAATATACCCCGTTGGGTATTTGACAATGTTCCATCGGTCTAAAAACTCAATTATAATATCCTTTGACTTTAATCCATGTATTTTGGATATTACTTGTTTCATCTCTTTAACAAGTTTTGTTTTCGTATAAAACACATTAACCCCTATTTTGCTGAGTCACAACGGAGAAAATACAAAGTATCCGGTCTTTGTTTACCAAAGAATGCAATAAAATAACACCATTGACCTTCTTTGCCTGAATGTGAGGTCATATCAAACATCGTCCATTCGTCCCATTTCCAATCAGGTAAGTCAAACGCATCATTGACTGTTAAGACGGCGTTTGTCATTTTGCCGATAGGCTTATTGCTCACAATTAACCCAGCATTTTTCTCTCCAATTCGCTCAAAGATTTTCATTTCACGTTCATCATCCCAATCCATATTATCCCCCCAATACGTATATACTTCTAACCGGTTTTCTTATGATTGTGCTGGCTTCGTTTTTTGTCTTATGTAGCGTAGTTTCCCCGACTTTCAAACGTCTACGGTTTTCAAACATCACCGCATATAGCCTAACCGTTATCGGTTTTTTTACGTTTCGCCTCCATCCGCTCATTATCCCCTCTTATTTTTCCTTATCCCATATTTTATTTACTGGCTTTAGTTTAATAAGCCAACATTGGATAAAATGTAGATGACAGAGCAGTTTTCTTATAAGCATGGCTATAGCTTGTTCTGGTATGCTTTTCATATTTACCCCTTTTACAGTACGTACACAGACACCACGTTATAATACGCAAGACCGCGAATGTTTAGGGCCGATTCTTTGGCATGTTCGTTATCTCTTGCCCACAATTGTATACGTTTACGTTTTCCTTTGACGTTTTCCATAATCAGCCTGTAGTATTTTAACATAGCCTACCCCTTATAGAAGCCTTGCAACAGCAAAATCATATATTCCTATAATAATCCACACTGCTGTCATTGCAAAATGCCCTTCGCAAATACTATACAAAGCATTTGTAAGATAAAAACCCACTGCTATATGTAGTAGTGTTTTCATTTTGTCCCCTTCTTAATTATTCTGCATTGTCTTTTCAGTAAAAGCTTGGTATTTTCACGTATTGCCTTAATGTCGGCCTTATGCTCTTTATTTGTTCTCATTTGTTATCCTATTTATGCAACTATCGCACATTTTCAAAAGTTTTACCCTGTTGAGTATTTCAGTTTGCCCTCTGATTAGTTTTTTCGCATTGTCTTTGATTTTTTGTAATTCGGCAAGTATTTCAGCTCGTCGTTCGGCTTGCATTTTATTTCCCCCTTATAATGTCAAACCAGCCTTGTGTTTGTGTTTTCTTTTTGTTTTCCCTGATAATAGCTTTTCGCTCTATATGTAAACGCAAATTCAACAATATAGCACAAATATCATCGGGACAAATACCGTCTTTATGCTTGCATTTGTTCATTTTCCCCCCAAAAAGATAAACGATAGAATAATAGCAGGGGATAATCCGTTATCCCCATAGAAAAACGAAACATTGTGTTTACCTGTTGGTAAACTACGCTTGTTTACCAGTCGGCAAACTACGTCGAAAAGGAAATGTATTTGCCATATGGCAAATTAAGAAGAGAAAAACGATGACTGATATAATGACGTTAAAAGCGTCCTTTTTATTCTGTTGCTTATCGCCCGATATACTTCGGTGTCCTATTTTACTGCCGACTACAAGGTGAACAGGTCGGCTTCTTCGATGCAAGTGTTGCGAAGCTTTGCGATAGTTTCCTCTACTGCCGAATATAGCTTCTTTTCGATTTTGTCAATCTCGTCGTTTTCCCGAACATACTGCCCCGAACCAAGATTTCCGATCAATCGCAAATCATTTATTGTCTTGCGTGTTCGGCTGATTGCGAGACGCTGAAAATTAGCATGTTTCTCGGCTTTGTTCTTTGCCTTTTCTGCCGACTTCTCATCTTGAGCAACAACTGTCTCTTTGACTGTCTCGGTGGTCACAGGTGCAATGTCAAGCGTACTCTCGGTTGTTGCACCATTGTCGCTGTCGCCCAATATTTCGGCGCTGAGTTTACTAAAATCGCTTTCTGTCGTCTCGGCACCCTGTTCTAATACTGTTTCCATAGTAAATCCCCTAACTGTTTTGTCCAAACATATTAAGTTTTTAAGGCTATCCATGCCATGCGCTTCGTCCATCACTAATTAAAATAGTTGACTTTAGTATGTTCTAATCAACTACCTAAAGTATACGTCAATAATTGCAAGATGCAAATAGTTTTCAAGAAAAAAGAGAGTTTTTTTAGCGTCCTATAATGGCCAGTCTACCATGTACTGGTAATAGCTAAAAAGACCAATAACAGGAATGGTCTGATATTCTTAACAATCGTTATGTCTGATATAACCATTGGATTAGTCATAATCGCACGTTATCCTAAAAGAGTCAACACTTACATGCGGGTTAACATTTTACGAATATCCCACGCGGTCCAACCGTTGCACAAGGTGCAACCGTCACAAAACCATCGTTTACCTTGTAAGTCTAAACTGTTCATAAAAGCCCCCCTAACTACTCAGAAACACGGGAAAGTAATTCTAAGCTGCCCGCAAACAGCCTATAAGGCAATACCCAGAAGATACTGCCCTGTATGCTGTCTTATGGCATTGCAAGCCCTAATTCCAATACGTCTGAAGTTGATAGTCCCTTTTCTTTTTCAAGCCTGTTGACCTTTTCGGTCTCATCCTTATTCAAAGTCAAACAATAGAATGTTTCACCATCTGGGCCACAATCCTCAAAATCTGCTATCATATCGAATACCCCTTATTAAGTGAAAAAAGAACCTTTTCAGCCGTCCGGCTCACCAGCCCAAAAACGGCCCAGCTACACCCAAAGTATACTACACTATAGGGGACTTGCAAAGGACTTTTCAGGGGAATGTGTTAATCTTTTTGTCTTTATTGGTGCTTTTTACCGGTCGTAACGGTTATGACGTCTTGCCCTGTAAGACAGGACGACTACTGATTATAGGACCACAATAGCCGATGCTGGCTTGTTATCGGACTATGCGTTATAGGACGCTGTTAGCCTACGCACGGCCCTGTTATCGGACGTTGTGGGATGTCTTGGTTATCGGACCCCGCCGGAGGTAGGCCGCTATGTATAATAAGGAGGTCGGGCCGGAGGGGGTAGCTGGCAGTAAAAATATATTAATTTTTAGATGGCCTAAGAATATATATAAAATAATTTCATAATACGCCAGATAGACCTTACTGCATAGTATAGCATTATTACTGATATTATTTCATGCTGTAAATCATGGAACATGAGAACTTCCTTTTCTTTATCGCACCATCATTAGGGAGTAATTTTAGTTTATTGTTGCGTCGTATGACATCTAATGACTGTAACATCTGTAACGATTATAACGGTCGGCAATGCCTTGTACAATGAACCTGCTCAATACCAATAGCCCGCTGCGCACAGCAACAAAACCTCATACATGGAAAGCTCTGGTGGTATATATCATACCAATTCCCTGGGATTTCCTCAAACACCCAATGCCATGTAAAAGGCTTTCTCATAAAATCTATATCATCATGGCACTGCTCGCAGTGTTGCTCTTTACCGTTTACTTTATAGTTTGTCATTTTTGGTTAGGCCAGCCCTTCTCAGCCGCTCACCCTCCATGAAAACAGGGGGCAGCCGTCGTCAGAACAGCGTTCGACTTCCTTTGGTACATAACCCACACATTCCAAACAAAACGAGCGTATGGATGATTTACGGCTCTTTAAGCGCTTTTCGTATAATCCTTTGTATTTCCTTGGGATGTTACGAATCATATGGCAACCTTCTTTATAATCTTTATATCAACCAAGTATACATCTTCGCTTAAATAGCTATCTTTAATTGCTTTCTTCTTAGATGAATACAGTTGAGCATTAGACAGCCTACAGTCTTCCCGGGGGCTGCCAGCGTACTTTGATTTATCAGTTCTAATGACATACGCCTTCATAACCTACTCCTATACATACGAATCCACATGAACATATACGCCACAGACAGTATAATCATCCACTCCTGTCTGAACAGTAGGAACATGCCTATCCATGCAAATTCGTCAAACAGTCCAATACAACAACCAGCTTTGACTGTACGGCTATTGCGCGAGCCGACTAAGTATCTGGCTGTCAATGACAATATGATTACTATGATTTGAATTGATATGTGCATTAGTTCACTTTATATCGTATCGCATCCTCGATTGCCCGCTTAATACCAGCTACAACCTGTTCTGCATGGTCAATGGTCAGCGTAATTTCAACTGGCTCCGACAATTCCCTGCCGACCAGTAGTTTAATATCGCCGTTCTTAACGTCTATAAGTACGTTTCCGTCTTTTGTTGTTAAAAAATTAGTCATAAGTCAACTCCTCGTATCGCTTCTTATAATATACATCTTGCTTCTTTAGGAATAACTCTTGCTCTGGCGTTACCGGCCCGTTATGTCTAAATGGTTTCCCGTGGCATTTCTTATATTTTAGGCCAGATTCACACGGACATGGTTCATTTCGTCCTATTTTCATTGTAACCCCAAATCTCGTTTAATATATCGCACAGCGTATTTGCTTCTTTTTTTGATTCACACGGTATATCTATGTCGCCCTCTGATATAACATGCCAAAATTCACCCTCTTCTGGTTTTCCAAATATAAAACTTGACGCAACAGTCCACTCACTCTTGCACATTAAAGCTTCCCTTTGCTTGCAGCCATTATAAGTGTACTGCGTGGTATGCTTATAGTAAAGTTTATCTTGTCATTAGTATTATCAATACGAACAGTACTATCATCTCCGCCAGCCTTCGACAGATAACAAGAAACCTTGTCAGTGAAATCCTGTATAGCAAGTGCCCCAATCCTGTCAATATCATTCTTTATGCTTTTTATGAGGCTATCGCATATATCAGCAGTGTTTATCTTTTCCATTAGAACTGCTCCTTTACCATAAAATCCATCTCTGGGTCATATCTGATTACTTTCTTTCTGTGGTATACTGGTATATCCATAAAGGGACAGTTGTGTTTGAATCTGTCAAGGAGGGCATATACGTTCTTTGGCTCAACACCCATTAAACCTGCAGCCTCCGAAGCCTTTATCCCGGCCCATTCATGGCTTACCAGGAAGTATGCCATCAGTTGCCTTGATGTGCATCCTAGACGTTGATTATCCATACGTCCATACCCCTCTCTTCTGCCCGGAAAATCATATGCTCAGTCCCTCTACTATTGCCATCCCAGAAAGCCATCAGGCCATCAGCGAACTTAGCCATCTTCTCATTCCTGAGAAAGCCAGCAGACTTACCATATCTATCCCAGTCCGGCTTGATAATCCTTAATAGCAGTTTGTGCTCCCTGGCATATCTTTCACCAAGTCTATCAGCCCCACGTGCTCCACCTGATATAATCTGGACTGGCAATTCGATAGTAGTTAGTAGAGTATCAAGGTGTTTCGGTAATAGGGAGTAGTCGTTGAAATCCCGGCTGCCAGCGATAATCAGTCTATATCTTTTCGTCTTCATATATATATACGTGGCCGTGCAAAACAGTTGCTGTATACTATATAATATTAAGATGTAGTGATTGTAACGGTTATCCTGATTGTATACTGGAGTGAAATGTCTTCTTGGTAATTTTGTTATAATTTTCTTTCTGCCGTAAACCCTTCCATGGAAACGACTTACGTCGTTTGTAAAAAAAAGCCAAAAGAAAGTTTTACTAAAAGTAGTGAATAGTTATCTATCAGTAGATACATGAAGCGATGAGCGAGTGAGTGCGAGTAAGGTTATAATCACTCTTACAATATCTTACAAATATAAACCTTACTACTATCTCTCATGTAATCGCGCGCAAGGATACCATTTCACCATGATAGTAGTTAGTATACAACCGCTCGACCCCATTCTAGGAAAGGAACGAAATGAATAAATGTATCAAATGCAAAAACGAGATTATGCACGACGAACACTACAGAGCTATTGAGGTTGGCGGGATAGTGATTGACCGGCTCTGTGAGAATTGCTGGCAAACAGTCAAGGGCCTTGTAAGGACTTTTGTACTCGGAGGCCAAGATGACAAAAATCTGTAGAAACTGCAGGAAAGTGAAGGATTCAATAGAATTTGCTGTACGTGGAGATAATCAGCTATTATATTATTCCTGGTGCTTTGACTGCTTAGATATGAATAATCGCTTCCTTACGCCACAGGAGGAAGATATAAATAAAGCCGTGATTGAGACAAGACTCAAAAATACTGAGACGGTCCATAGCGGCAGAAAATAACAATATAGACTGGTACTCAGTCAGGAAAACGGATGGAGTTTGAACCGTCACCTATATTGTGATATATATGATGCAGGCAGAACAATCAAGTATACGAGCAATTAACACCATTATAAAGCAACTGGGACTTAACGCAGTGCTTGTAAGTCGTACATTTGCCATGACTGCTGCATATCATATACTCGGAGAGACTGATATAAAGCCGTCAAAGAAGGATATAGAAGAAGCTAAGGACATTTTTATTGGCAACTAAAACAAAGAAACTTAAACTAAAGAAGGGTGCTAAGTTCAGCTTCGACTTCATCCCGATAGTGGAGAACCTTTGTTCGGCTGGATGTTCTCGGAAGGATGTAGGGATTATACTGGGTGTATCGACTAACACGGTTAATTCGTGGGCACACCGGTATCCGCAGGTAAAAGAGGCTTTCAAGAACGCGAAACAGATGGCCGCTCAGTACCTCATATCGAAGGGCATAAGGGCCGCTGTCGGCTATGAGTACGAAGAAGTTGATGAGGTCTACCAGAGCGTACCTGACGGCGAAGGTGGGTTCGAGGAGGTACTAAAGACCAGGACGGTTCACAAGCGAACACAGAAGGAAAACCCATCACTGTTACAGTTTTTCCTGACGAACTTTTCTGATGGAGAATTTACTTCTGTCAAAAAGCTGGAGATTACCGAAAGAAAGGCACATATAGACCTGCATGGTACGCTTGAGGCTAATGATATACGCAGACTTGCAGGTAAACTGGTAGATATAGTGGACGAAAAGACAATAGAGGCGGAAATTATTGAAGTTAAGTAATAGCCCACAAGAATTTCTTGATATGATTCCTCGCGGAATTCAAGAGAATATAGATTTTCGCATTAAGTTGCACGATGTGCTTGCTAAAGATGAGGGCGCGCAGCGAGTGTTCTTGTCTATGGTGCTGGAAATGCCACAGATAGCCTTCGACTCCTGCCTGTGGACCCTGAACCCACGTAATAAGCCTGGCTTCCGTAACCTGCCGTTCATCTTGAGGCCGAAACAGGCTGAGGTTGTTAACGAACTGAACAATGCAATACTTAACGGAGAGGACAGAGTAGTAGATAAGAGCCGTGATGAGGGCGCCACAGAGCTTATCACAAAGCTATTCACTTTGCACTGGCTGTTAATCCCTGATACCATGCTACTCGTAGGCTCACGTAAGGAGGAGTATGTCGACAAGGGCGTAGAGGTGGCTAATGGCCGCGTGATAGGCGACCATAAGTGCTTGTTCCATAAGATACTATATGCAGCCTGTAACCTGCCTGAGTGGATGAAACCAAAGAGTACACGTAAGACCCATATGCACTTCGAGAACCTAGTGAATGGGTCAGTTATTGATGGAGAGGCAACGAATGAAGCCTTTGGTGCCGGCGATAGGCGCTTGGCTGTTATGGTTGACGAGTTTGGCCTTATTGATGGACGTGTTGCCGAAACGATACGTCATACGCTCTCAGATGTTACAGATTGCATCATTTACAATTCTACTCATGGCCCTGGCGCTGGTCATCCCTATGGTAAGCTCATTACTGGGAATAAAGTAAAAGTCCTTACGCTGGCATGGGAAGATAACCCTGTAAAGAACGCCGGACTATATAAGTCTCCTGACTATGACATCGTACAGATTAAGGACGTAGAGTTTTACAGGAAGAAATACCCAGGCTGCTTTGACCATATCATGTCAATGCAAGAGATTACCGTAAGCAAGCTGGAAGTCGACCTATTATCAAGAGGGTTGCAGCCTGATGTGACGTTCGTTGCAGATGGCGGAGAGGCCAACAATGGCGGATGGAGAAGTCAGTGGTACGACAAGGAGTGTCTGCGGCGTGATGCACAGGATGTCGCCCGTAACATTGACCGCAATCCAATTCAGTCTGGCGATAGGGTATTTGACGAGAAAATCTGCAAGCGAATTGAGAATACTACTATCAGGGAGCCAGATGTTACCGGTGAAGTTATGTGGAAAACAGACGACACCGGCAGGATTACACATGCAAAGTTCAGGAAGAATGAGGGCAAATGCCGCTTCGCATGGTGGGGTCCAATAGTACGAGGCCGTCCGTCACAGATGCATAACTACATCGTGGCATGTGATATAAGTGCTGGAACTGGCGCAAGTAATAGTATCGCTTCTGTGTATGATTCAAATACACGAGAGAAGGTTGGATTGTTTGCCTGTCCTAATACTCCGCCTGAGTCCTTTGCAGACCAGACAATTGCTATTTGTATATGGGTTGGCGGTGCGACTAAAGTTCCGTACCTGATTTGGGAGGCCAACGGCCCAGGTGGCTCTTTTTATAGGCGTGTCAAGTTTCATAACTATGCAATGGTTTATACTGAACGCAACGAGCGTGCCAAAAGAAAGACCAGAAAAAATAGAGTTGGCTGGTATAATACCGGTGGACAGAACGGAACGATGTATGACCTGTTCATGGAACTAAGGGCTGCTTATGCAAACGGACTGAACAAGAAGCCGAAGAACACCTACTTAATTATACATGACATTGAGACGCTGAACGAAGTAAGAGACTACCTCTTCACCTCTACGAATAAGATAGAGCAGTCTTTGTGCTCTGATGATGCTACTGGCGCACGACTGGCTCACGGCGATAGGGTTATCCCTGATGGATTATTCGTACTAGCACTAAAGCATCAACCGAGTGCTGTTAAGAAAGAGGAAGACAACTTCGAGTACGGAAGTTTTGGATGGCGCAGGGAACAGAGACGCAACTACATGAAAAGGGACAAAGACGAATGGCGCGACTAGCCAATTATAAACCAGGAGAGATAGTAGAGGTTTCTTGGCTTGACATTTCAAGTGACAATGAATGGCTGTCAGATGAAAAGATACAGAGTTATCAACCTGAAAGCTGTGTAAGTGTTGGCTATTTTCAAAACCGAGACAAAGAAGTTATACGGATAAGTGATACTATTATACCGAAAACAAAACACGGCAGCGTACTGGTTATACCGCTGGGT
>SDBT01002393.1_pt1 | contig 33147 bp, 24 predicted proteins | sample 2277101 | NCBI WGS metagenome assembly SDBT01 (sample SAMN10404973, study PRJNA504765) | marine sediment metagenome | isolation source: marine sediment core GS10_PC15, 103 cmbsf | place: Arctic Ocean: Southern Knipovich Ridge | collected 2010
CTGGGCTGGGTGACCGCAGAATACGGGATGCTGCCGGCCTCGACGTCGGACCGCAAGCGAAGACCCATCGGCAAGCTGGACGGGCGCAGCGTGGAGATCCAGCGGATCATCGGCCGGGTTCTTCGCAACGCCATACATTTTGATCGACTGGGGCCGAACACGATCACTCTCGACTGCGATGTCCTCGAAGCCGACGGAGGCACGCGGACGGCCTCGATCACCGGCGCGTATGTAGCGTTGGCGCTGGCGGTGAAGCAGGCAGCCGAGGCAGGCCTCTGCCAGGCCAATGCGATGCGCACGGCCATAGCGGCCGTGTCGGTCGGGATCGTCGACGGATGCGCTGTGCTCGACCTGGACTATGCGGAAGACTCTCAGGCTGACGTTGACATGAACGTGGCGATGACGCGCGGCGGGAAGTATCTGGAGATTCAAGGCTCCAGCGAACGAACCGCCTTTGACGGGAGCCAGTTGGACCAGATGCTCCGACTGGCCAAGAGCGGAATTCGAACGCTGCTGCAGCGGCAAAAACAAGCAATCGGGTGAAGTCATGCAAAAAACAAGATTATTGACTTGGGCGATCGTCCTGGGCTGGCCGCTTTGGCTCGGCGGATGCAATAATGACAAAAAACCATTTTCCCAGACCAGGAGCGGCACGGACACTCCCACCGCAAGAATCTGGCCCGAGCCGCAAACCTCACAGGAGCAGTACACCCTGCTGCTGCACGTTGCCTCAAACCCTTTTGGGCATAAGCAACAGGTGCTCGAGTACATAGCCAACACGGAAAGGCTGACGAACTGGAGGGGACTCTACGTCGTCCACAATCCCGGCCATAGCGAACTGTATTGGGGCAAGTACGCCATGACCAAGGACGCGGTCGGCAATCTTAAAAAAGCCAAGAAGTTTCGGACACCGTCCGGTCTGGCCGTCTATGCCAAGTCAATCATCATACCGCTGCCCGGCAAGGATATCGGGCCGGCTAAATGGAACCTGGTTAATGCCGACGGGCGATACACCGTCGTCATCGCCGTCTTCTACGACGTCCCGAAAGAAGATTATTACAACCGACGGGAAATTGCCGTTCAATATTGTCAGCAATTGCGAGAAAAAGGGGAAAAAGCGTTCTTTCATCATGGCGTATCCGTCTCGCGAGTGACTATCGAGACATTCGACAAGTCGGCCATTAGAACCATACGCAAAGGCAGGCGAACCAGGCGAACCCGCTCGGAGATTCGAAGCCCGCATATGCAGGCAGTCGTGGATCGTTTTCCACACCTGGCGGTGAACGGCCGGCAGGAAATCCGAACCGTCCTCAACCCGAAGACATATACAGTGGAATCCCTTCCACAGCGTACCTACCCGGTGGAGATCCCGGCCAGGGAAGAAAGTAATTATGCCGATGCGTTCGATAGTTCTATCTACCCGCAATCCTGGTAAGGTAGAAGAGATTCGACAGGTGTTGGCCTCTCTGCAAGTGTGCGTTGATGGGCTGGAAGCCTTCGGCGAACTGCCCGAAGTCGAAGAGGTCGGCGAAACTTTTGCCGATAACGCTCGCGACAAGGCGATGGCCTACGCCCAGGCCACTGGCCAATGGTGCCTCGCTGACGATTCGGGGCTGGTGGTAGACGCTCTCGACGGCGCGCCGGGTGTCCGCAGCGCTCGCTTTGCCGAGGGCGACTGCCCCCCCGATGCATCACGGCCGGTAATCGACGCCGCCAACAACGCCAAGCTGCTGAAACATCTCAAAGACGTTCCCGCCTCTCAACGAACCGCTCGATTCGTCTGTCACCTGGCCCTGGCGGATGGGCGACAGGTTTTGCTGGAAGCCGACGGTGCAGTCGAAGGCCTTATCGCAACCAGCCCCGCAGGACAGAATGGCTTCGGGTACGATCCGCTCTTCGCGCCTCGCCAAGCCGATTGCACGATGGCGGAGCTTTCCGCCCAACACAAAAATCGCATCAGCCATCGCGGCCTGGCCGTTCGGCGTTTTGTCGAGAAGTTGAAACGGTTCCTGCGCGAACACTCCGATCTATCGTAAAGACGAGCCGCCGTCCATCTCACTCCATCGCGAGCATATCGAATGGAATGTCTAAAAAAAGCGGGCCACCTTGAAGGGCGACCCGCATCGAATCAAATCGAAGTCAGCGTGAGGAGATCAATCCGGATACTGCAACTCTTCTTCCTCGCGATGGATGATGATTTTCGGACGAATCAGGATCAGCAGCGTCTGCTCGTCCTTGGTCTTGCTGCGGTTGGAGAAGAGCCGGTTGATGATCGGGATTTTGTTCAGTATCGGCACGCCCATTTCACGTTCAACTTCTCCGGCTGTGCGTTGCCCGCCCAGCAGCAGCGTTCCGCCATCCGGAACGGACACGGTGGTTTCCAGGCGCTGGACCGTGATATTCGGCAACTGAATAAAACCTTCGCCCGTGAGCGGCTGGCCGGCGTCGTCCACTTCAGTAACACTCGTAAAGTATCTGGCAAAGCTGTTCAGGATCGATACGTACGGGCGGACGGTCAAAATTACGTAGCGTCGGTCTGCCGATATGGTCGCTTCAACGTCCAGCGCCGTGCCGGTAGGCACTTGGCTGACTGTCGTGTTGTACGCCACTACGTTGTCGCCGATGGCCGGCTCGAGATCAGAAACGTATGCCTGCTGCTCGGCAACAGTCACATAGGCTCGCTGGCCGTTAAACAGTGTCAGTCGCGGTGCCGTCAGCACCCGAGTGGATTCGCTGGCCTGGGTCGCCTCGACGAGGAAGTCCACCTGGATGTCGTCGACGAACGTGCCGGCGATACTCATCGCCGCCGAAGTGACCTGCCCGGCGACACCGCCTGGCAAGGCCGGTGTCCCGATCAGATCCGCAAAACCAAAGCTGCTCTGACGGCCGCTGATCGGGGTGACTCGCCTGGAGGTATGGTTTCGCGGACCCCACGTCGATACGCCGCCGGAATTCGGTATCGGAACGAACGCCCCGGTGGCCGGGTCGATAACATTGCCCGTCGAACCAAGAGGAGAGCCGATGTTGAAGAAGAAGTCCAGATCGACACCGATGGAATTGAGGAAACCTGTCCGAACAGTAATAAATCGGGCCTCGATCGATATCTGCAGCGCCTTTGTTTCCCGCAATTGGCTAATTAAATCCATCAAGGACTGGTGATTGCCCGCTGTCTGCGTGACGACCAGCTGCCCATTCAGCTCCCGTATGGAACCGACCGTGCCGCCTGCTGTCATCCACGATGACGCGTCAATCGTTTCGGTGACCAGCTCGATGATGTTGGTGATGATTTCTTCTTTGGATTGCTCGTCTCCACCGTCGCCGCCATCGTCGCCGCCACCGCCGCCGCCACCGCCACCAAAACCGCCGCCGCTACCGCCGCCGCCACCGCCACCGCCGGATCCAAGGCTAATGTCGCCTGCGGAGAAATTCGGAATCCGCACGATCAGGTCGCGAATATCATAGACGCGAGTGAGCGTCTTGGAGGAAAGGTCGCCCTTGGTGGAGATGGTGATCACGCCACCGTCTATGACGTAGCCGAGAGGCTCGATAGCCCCGACGTCGTCCAGAACAATCTCCAGAGCCTTTTCCACGGTTACATCAAACAGCGGGGGCACGTTCACCGGCGTAGTCTGTTCGACACCGGCTTCTATCACAGTATTCCACTTGACTACGATGTTCAGCTCGGCCATCGTCCGAATCCAATCGATAGCGTCTTTGAATTCCATGTCGAGGAACTCGAATTTCGGCGACCGCTCTTTGAGCTTTTGTCGCACGAGTCGATCTTCGGGGGTTTCCGAGAGTTGACCTGCCTCAAACCCTCTGCGCCTCTTGCTGAGTTCCTTCCAGTCGGAAGGATATCGCAAGAGTTGATACCATGGGATCTCAGCACTGTTCATTTGCCGCAGTTCCTGCTGTGCATTAAATTTCTGCAGTCGCGTGATTCTGCGGCCTTCCTGTAGCAAAACGTTCTGGCGTAGCAGGTCGACCCGACCGCCGGCATACGAGTTGTCCGGATCGATCTTCAGGATCTGCTCGGTTACTTCCAGCGCCTGGGCAAACTGTTGCTCGGATTCCAACGTTTGAGCCCGGCTGATCAGATCCGCGATTTTCCGTTCGCGTTGCTGCTCATCCCGCAGGACTCGATCGGCCTCTGCCTGCGCAACTTCTTCCTGCTGCATGGACAATCTCAAACGAACCCATTCTTCATGCTGCCTGGCAATGCGGTCTTGCTGGCTTTCCACGCGAACCAGCCGCTCGCGATATTCCTGATCGGTGTAATAGCTCTTACTGGTGTTTAAAACACTTTGGGCAGACTGTGCGGCGTCCGCGGCGGCGTCGAAGTCGGCCTTGCTCTTGGCGCGGCCGAGCAACTCGCTTGAGCGAGTCAGGGCCTTCTCGAAATCAACGTCCGAAGCCTGCTTGGCGATTATTGTGCTCTCTTCAAACACAGAAAGAATGCCGCCCGTGCCGTAGGTGGCGGTCTTGCGGCGAGCAGCATCCAACAGCCGTCGGGCCTGCTCATTGTCCGGATCCTGTGCCAAAGCCCGCTGGAAATAACCCGTCGCTGTTTTCGGCTGGTTCTCTTCCATGGCCTTGCGGCCCTTGGCGATCAATGCCTGGACCAATTTCCGGCGGGTAGCCAGATCACTTAGGGTGTCGTTGCCAGCGGCCTCTGCGGTCCTGGTCACATCAACCGGGGCAGGCTGGGCGGGCACCAGCGCCGATTCGACTGAAACCACCTCAGGTTCCGGTGCTGGCGGCACGGAAGTTGCGGCTGGGGCCTCGTCTGTCTCGATGGGTTGCACTTCCGGGCCCGGCGTCGCTTTGTCTGCGTCCGCGGCAGCGGTTGCCTTGGCCTCCGCCAGTGCCAATTGCGCCATGGCGTCCTGGCGCATGGCCGCGGGGATATACTCGCTGGCCGCGGCATTGGCGAAGCATTTCTTCGCATCGTCGATGTCGCCTGCCTTTATGGCCTTTTGGCCATCTTTGTACGCAGTCTTGGCCGCCAGTTGCCCTTTGATGGCTGTATCCAGCTTTGAGCCCAGATACTCATCCAGGATCTTTTTGTCGGCGTCGGAAAGATCGGCTCGTTTGACTTGCAACAGGTCAGCTTTCGCCTGCTGGAATTCCATGGCCTCGAACAGACCAATTCCGTCTCGAAGCTGTTTGGTTGCCAGGTCGGCATCCGCGTCCTGGGCGTACCCGGTGGATGCCACCATCACGAGCCCAGCGACCAGGGCAATAGGTAGAGATCGGCGAAGATTCAGCACTGCAAAACTCCTTCAAAGTAAGCCCAACACGGGGGTCGCATCGCTGTCGATGCGTTGCGTACGTCTATTTTCGGGTTGGCTACATATCGCCCAAAACCCGGGGCTGCCTCGCACGCACTGTCCCGATTGCTATCAGCTCAGCTTGGCGTCGGTTGTGTACAGCGGGCTTGTCTTCGTCCGCGCAAACCTCGCCAACTATTGGACCGAAAGAATAATGCATCTGCCTGTCAATTTGCAAGTGCAAAATCGTCCAGAACGCGTCAACCGCCGACGGCCGCGGCTTTGGCTACAATATCCGCTTTGACGCGATCGGCTTCGGCCTTTAAATCCTTATATTGTGTACTTTCCTTGTCTATGCTCGCAACACGGGTTTTTAACTGTCCCTTGGCGTCCACATAGACCAATTCCACCGTCGACACGTCAAGCGTACGCTTCTTGACTTTCTTTTCGAAATCGAACCGCACCGCCACCGCGTAGGTGGAAAAGTCCATCGGAGCCTTAGTTATCGCCTGCGCCTCTTCATCGAGGTCGCGAACATTGGCCAAGCCGCCGATGGCTGCACCCTCGACGAGGTCGAACTTCTTCATGAACCATCTCCCCCGCCCACGATTGAACACCTCGGCATAGACGATGCTTCGCGACTCAGCGTACTTGGTTGCGAAGAACATTGTGGTCCGTGGAACGGTAACCGGATCGGACCAGTCGCTAAATGCGGTATTGATCACGCCCGGCTTGGCGTCGTTCGGGTCCTTGGCATCGCTCAGATCGGCTGCCAGCGGGCTCACGAAAGAAATCCGGGCTCGGTACTGATACTCCTTCAGCCCTTCCAGTACGTTATCGTGGAACCAAAACAGCACCAGGCCGTCACCCATTTGTTCAGACAGGGAAGGGACGGGAACTACCTGGGGCGCTGTCGGCGCCGACCGCCCTAGGCGAGCTGTAACACGAGTCTTGGACCTGGCCCCACCGCCTTTGTAGCCGCCACCGCCTTTGTAGCCGCCACCGCCTTTGTAGCCGCCACCGCCTTTGTAGCCGCCACCGCCTTTGTAGCCACCACCGCCTTTGTAGCCACCGCCGCCTTTGTAGCCGCGGGCGGTGCGGACGGGGCGTCTTGCACGCGCAGCTCCTGACGCTGTGTCGGCGCTGCTGGCTTTGAGTTTATCGCTGACCGGATTGGCAGGCAGATGAATCCGCCAAGTGTTCCACTTCTCGCTTGCCCAGCGGATGTTCCAGTAGTCCGGCTCGATGAGTTCGTCCTGCCACAAATCCTGCAGGTCAGATATCGCAGTTTGGATTTCCTGCAAATTGCGTCCATCGTAATCTGCTAATATGGGCGGATCTTGCAACCCGCCAGGCGATGACAGCCGCGTCATCTTGACGGCGCGATGCGGCCCCCACCGACCGTCGAGCTGCCGCTCGCGGATTTGGGCTTCAACCTGAGCGACGATCACATAGCGTGGCGCCGAAGTCTCAGCCAGAACTTTTCGCCAATTCTCCTTGAGCTGCTTCCAAGGGTAGGTAAAGGCCACGTGCGCAGCGAGCATATCGACGGATTCGTTGTCCTTCCGCGTGAATTCGCGGTCTACGTTTACGCGCGGCTTGCCGGGCGCGGGGACAACTTGCTGGAGTTGCAGCAGTGCGACCTTCGGCCCTTGAGGGCCTTCGCCCAGAGCGCCGGCCGGCGGTGAGGAAATCGGTGGCAGTGCACCAGCCGAACCGATCGGATTGTTCCGTGCTTGAGCGAACAGTTTGCCGTAATCGGCAAGAGGCTCGACCGGCGTGTTGTCGCCCTTGCTGTTATTCCGCTCGATCTGTTCTGCGGCTTCGAGCAGCGTAATATCGATTTCGTCCGGGCCGACTTCGACGGTCTTCCTGTCGGCGTCGCGCACTTCCATGGTTCGAGGCGAAGAGCCTCCCCATTTCACCAGCGCAAAGCCAAAAACGGCAACGCAGACGGCCAAGACAATTTTTTCCACATGCTTCTCTATCACCTGTCCATCTCCTCAACTGCACTGCTCTATTGAACCTAACCACCTACGGGCAGATACTACCGGCCCCGGCCGAATCCGCCAGCCGACGCGGACGACACACGTTCACTGTCTTTGCCGCGAAGTGCGAAAATCGGCAACGTCTTCAGAACTTTCGTGGGCATTAGCGGGGGATACTGGTCACTCCACTCGCCCGTCTTGTTGTCCCATATTCCGCGCTCAAAGGCGGCCATCAACAACAGCTCGCCATAAATCGTCACTTTCGCGACCGGATCGGCGCCGTAGTAATACCCGTCGCCGGAGGCCTGGCCGCTACCTGGCATGATCGAGCCCACCGCCTGGCGAGTCGCATCCACCTCTACGCCCCACACTGTGTGGTTTCCTCGCCGCATGAGGTTACCCTGCAATTGGGGCAGGTAACGCATGGGCATGACAACGGAAAACCTGTAGTGCAATACCGAATAGTCCTTGCAGGTGATCCGCTGGGTAAGGGTCTCTCCGAGCGAAGCCGAAGCCGCCATAATGGCCGGCGCCATCGCGCCTCCGCCTTTGAAGCCACCGCCTTTGAAGCCGCTATAAACGGGCTTGTTATCTCCCGAATTGTCGTCTGCGCTGCTTGACGAGCGACCTCCCATGTCCGCCAGATCGGTCGCGCCACCGGAGTAATAGCTCTTTTTGATGCTCAGCCTGACAAGCCTCTTGATCGGAGCTTTCAGTACGTTTTGCTCCTCCGGCGCAAGCGGTTGAAGCACCTGCTCATTGGTTTGGCGGATCGCTTCAATGATGTCGCCAGTCACCCACAAGTTCAGCTGCGCCCGCCAGACTTCTTCATCCGTCGCAGTTCGGCTGGGCATGGGAAGGGCGGAATCAAGCACGCTGGCCGATGCGTATATCCAGCCTGCTTTGGCTTGTTTGAGGCACGCCGATTCGAAACCTTTGCTCCTGGCTTTTTCCGAAAGAGACGCGGTACCGCCGTCGCCACGGCGGCGCGTGCCACCACCGCTCTTATAGCCACCGCCGCCTTTGTAGCCACCGCCGCCTTTGTAGCCACCGCCGCCTTTGTAGCCACCGCCGCCCTTGTAGCCGAAGTCATCGGCTGGGGCTCTCGCAGTTTCGGCCTTGGCCTCTTCGCGTTCGGCTTCAGCATCTTCCTCGGCGCGGTCGGCCTCAGCGCGGAGATCAATCTGCCGCTGGTGGCGCATCTGCTCTTGTGTGATTGCTTCCGGGCTGGGCGCCATGGTTGCATTGAGGCGAGCCGCCAAAGCTTTGAATTCCTTCTGGTATTGAGTGGTCAGGGCGTAGATCACCACACCGCGATTCGCCATATCCTCATCCAAGGGGAAGGCCTTAATCCGCTCAACAATCTGCCCGTACTCGTCCTTGATCGGCAGAATCATCACGCTGAAGTTGCGTCGGTTCCACTCCAGGCACTGGCTATCCACTCCGGCCGCCGCCTTTTTGACCTCTTTCACTCGCTTGCGCATTTCCTGGACCATGGCCGAATTGACTCTTTTGCCAGACGTGACGCCCTTGATCTCTTTAACCGCCTTCTCGCGGTCTCCCATCTGCTCATCGACGTCTTTGGAAATGGAGATATCCACGGCAAGCATACCGCCCCCCACGATCAGCACAACCGCGCCTAACACCAGAAAAAACGCATTTTGTCGCAAAAATCCCATAATTGATTCTCCCTGAGAATCAGGTTACTCAGCCGGCCGAAGCTGCCGGGTCTTCGATCGAAACAACCACTTTAACTCTAAACCGGGTGTCCCTGGCCTCATCTTCCTCTGGATCGTCCGGGAACAGGGGGTCGGGTTTCTTGGCCACTGCCGCTTCGACCTCGCCTTGGTCAGAGGAATCATCCTGGGTGTAACCGCCGCCACTCTTAAAGCCGCCGCCACTCTTAAAGCCGCCGCCACCCTTAAAGCCGCCGCCTACTCTGCCTGTAAACCTACTGACGGGGCCGCCACTGGACTCGCCTGTCTTGAAAAAGGCTTCTGTCTTACATTCCAGCACCGTCAGCCTCGGCTCTTTTTCGGCAAGCTGCTTCCATTCTTTGTGCAATTTACCCAGAAGCACCTCGGCCTGGTCCTGCGGAAGCGGAGTACGCCCGGTCAGGTAAATTGCGAATCCACGTTTTACACTTCCCCCAGCTACCGCCGCACCAGGGTCCTGGCCAGCGTTGGTCCGATAGCGCACCTGGAAGCTCTCGGTGAACAGCATGACTCGCTCGGAGCGAGGAATTTGTTTGATCTGTCGACGGATTTGGTCTTTTTGTTCCTGGCTTTGCGCCCAGACATACCTCTTGAGCAGTTCCTGGTCACGAACCCTATTGTCAATGCCCTTGTAAATCAACTCCGGCAGGACCGTCCAGTAATCGCGATACTCCAGCGGTTTGCGTTTGGCCTGGATGCTCTTTTCAAGCGATTCGACCTCGCTCTGCGCCGAGGAGTACTGGGAACGCAGCCTCTTGATATTTTGAACCGTAGAGCGAGCTTTTTTGAGGTCGGATTCTCCAGCAACATAGTCCGAGCGATCCGCAAAAGACCGGAACGTAATCGTTCCAACAGCCAACAGGATCAATACCGCTGCGGCTGCGAACCACGGGCGTTTTTTGCCCCATTGACGAGATCGGCTGATTTGCGAAGGCAGCAGGTTCGTCGCTACCTCGCCCTCGCCGAGGCCCTGAATCGCCATTCCGTACGCCACGGCCAGTGACAGCACATTGTCTGCAAAGGCGGCTGCGTTGACCGTCGGGGCGAGTTGGAGTTTATTGTAGTTGTCCACGCGGACGATCGGCAGGCTGAGGTTCTGTTCCAGGAACTTCTGCAGCCCCGGCAGGCGGAAGCCATTACCCAGGCCCACCATTCGCGTAAATTTCGCGTCGCGATGCAGTGAGGTGTAATAACCCACAGACCGCTGAATTTCCTGCACCAGGTCGGCGAAGACCGGTCGCATTGCCTGGAAAATCTGGCGGGCGTATTTGCTCGAAGCCGCGGTTCGTTTGAGTTTTTCCGCTTTCTTGTGCGAAAGCTTGAACGCCTTGACCAACGCCTCGGTGAAACTATTGCCGCCGATCTGGATGGTGCGAATCCAGATTCTCGGCCCGTCGGCTACGACCAGGTCGGTCTTGTCGGTCCCAACGTCCACCAGCAGCGTCGCGCCATCGCTGGCAGTCTGCTCGTCGTACTTCAGGAAGTTGTACAGCGACAGCGGCGCCATCTGCACGATATCGACGTCCATCTCCGCTTCGGTAAAGTGCGAAAGCGTCTCGTCGATGTCGGTTCGCTTCATCGCAAAAATGCCGACTTCCACGTCCGGGCTGTCGGGGTCATGGAATGTCTGCCACCGCCAGATGACGTCATTGATGGGGAACGGAATCTGCTGCTCGGCCTCGAACCGTACGATGTCGGGGATCTTCTTCGGCTCGACCGGCGGAAGTTTGACGAATCGCGTGAAGCTACTCTGGCCCGGAACGGATATACACACCTTCGAGCCGGTCACGTCGTGTCGCGACAGGAACTGCTCCAGCGCCTCGCGAACTACCTGTCGGCTGTCGACGTCGGGCTGAGACAGCGACTGGGGATGCTCGGCTACGTCGACCGACTCGACGTACAACTGGCCACCCTCCTCGCGAAGTTCAAGGGCCTTGAGGGCAGTCTGCCCAATATCGATGCCCCAAACGGTATTCATCTTTGCCATGACAACTCCTCGGCATGCGGCTCGTCGATCACTCGACACCGCCAGCTGAACGCCTGTTTCATGCTCAAATCGACCTTTGAATGAATCGCGACCGGTCAACGCATGTTATGTTGTATAATGTTCGAGCCCGGAAGGCAACCGTAACGCCCGGGGAAGCTCTAAAGCTCCCGGGTTTTTCGTAAATTATTCGTAACTTTTTTGCCAGGTACGGCTCAACTGCATGCAACGATTCACACTCATAACGCTTGGCTGCAAGGTCAACCAATACGACGGCAACGCTGTTTCGCTTGTGCTGCGCCGCGCCGGCTGGGGCCCTGCCGAGCCGCAACAGCAGGCCGACCTGACGATCATCAACACCTGCTGCGTAACCTCGACCGCCATGGCCAAAAGCCGACAGGCCATCCGCCGAGCCGTGCGTAAGTCTCCAAATGCCGCCGTTATCGTCCTTGGATGCTACAGCGATTACGACGCTGCAAAAGTCCTTCATCTTCTGGAATCATCGGGCATACCCAGCGGGCGGGCTTTGGTCGCCGGACATAGCGACAACCTGCCCCGCAAGCTCGAACAATTCGTGAGCCGCTTGGCGACTGCGAGCCGGCCGGTGGGGGAAAGTAACAGCAGTGGGAATGATAATTCTGATGTTTACTGCCCTGCCTCTACAACCATGCCTATTGCTGCCTCTATAAGAGCATCTGGAGGCCCGCCAGTCAAGGGCAATGTGGCGACAGGGACAGGACTGTCTGAAATCGACCGGTTTGAAGGCCATCAGCGAGCCTTCGTGAAAGTTCAGGACGGCTGCGACGCGTTCTGCTCCTATTGCATCGTGCCCTATCTTCGCAGGCGGGTGTGGTCCCGCTCCGCCGAGCAAATCGAGCAGGAATGCCGTACCCTCGTCGCAGCCGGTCATAAGGAAATTGTCCTGTCGGGCGTATTTCTCGGCGCGTTCGGCCAGGATACCACCATCCGAAGGCGGTGGGACGCCGATCGCCCCAACCAACTACCCTCGCTTGTCCGTCGGATCGGCAGTATCGACGGCCTTTGGCGATTGCGGCTGAGCAGCCTCGAACCGGGCGATGTAACCGATGAACTGCTGGGCGTGTGCGCCGAACTACCAACCTTCGCACCGCACTTTCACCTGCCGCTGCAATCGGGCTCGCAGCATATTCTCGACAAAATGAACCGCCAGTACACGGCCGATGCGTTTCGAGCTGTAGTCGATCGAATAAACGAAACGTTCGATCGCCCGGCCATTTCCAGCGACATCATCGTTGGCTTTCCGCAAGAAAGCGAAGCCGACTTCTCCGCAACGCTCGAAATGGCACGCTATTCCGGCCTGTCGAGAATCCACGCGTTCCCTTTCAGCGCCATCGAACCGACCGTCGCCTGGCGCCGGCGAGAGCTAGCCGCCACGAAAGACGTGGTGCGCGAGCGAATGGCCCGCCTTCATGCGCTGCGCGGCGAACTGGCCACCGCCTACGCGGAGCAATTCGTGGGCGAGCAGATGGAAGGCCTCGTCGAGCACTCCGCCGCCGAATCCGCCCGCCGGCAAGCCATGACCGACCGATACCTGCGGGTAACCTTCGACCCGGCTGATCGGGCAGCCGACCTCACCGGGCAGATTATCCGCCTGCATATCGACGCTGCGGCGGCTGGCGAATTAACCGGCACGCTTTGCATGCAGCAATAGAGCGGGTTACGATTTCGTGTAGCGGTTTGAGCGTCGGTGAGGACAAGGCGTGCAAGGAAGCCGAAGCAGGCGATGCTCCGCATCGTCGATGCAGGCTGACGTTAGCCCGCCGAAGCCACAAGCAGATCAAACGCTACAAAGAAACGTAAGGCGATCTGACGCGCACAGCCTTGCCGGTCGGGTGCGGGTGTCCTATCATCTCCGCAACGGCCATGAGCAAGGAGAGCCCCACACAACTCGATACGCCCGCGATGCGACAATACCGGTCGTTCAAGGAGCAGTATCCCGACTACATCCTGCTGTTCCGGATGGGCGACTTCTACGAGATGTTCTACGAGGACGCCAAAATCGCATCGCGCGTGCTTGGGCTGGCTCTCACGTCGCGATCGAAGGGGCCCACGGCGGTTCCGCTGGCGGGCCTGCCCTACCACGCACTGGACAGCTACCTGGCGCGGCTGGTCCGGGCGGGCCATCGCGTCGCGATCTGCGAACAGGTGGAAGATCCAAAAAAGGCCAAGGGCATCGTCAAACGCGACGTGGTTAGACTGGTCACACCCGGCACGCTGACCGAGCAGGAATTGCTCGACCAGCGCGAGGGCAATTACCTAGCGGCCGTCTTCGACCCGCAAACCAAAGACAGCCAGGTCGGCATCGCGTGGGTGGAGCTTTCCAGCGGCGCGTTCTGGGCGATGACAAGCCCGGCCGAACACCTGACCGACGAGCTGATCCGAATCGCACCGGCAGAGGTGATCTTCCCAGACGGCTCGCGATTCGACACGCCCGAATTCCGCCAGTCGCTCCAGCAGCTGGCTTCGATATCGAGCGTCGGCCGACCGGCCTGGGCATTTGATGCACACGCCGCAACCGAAATGCTCAAAGAACATTTTCGCACGACCACGCTGGAAGGCTTTGGCCTGGGCGAATGGGATGCGTCGGTCTCGGCGGCCGGCGCCGTCATCGATTATCTGCGAGAGACGCAAAAGACCGCGCTCGATCACATCCGCTCGATCCGCCGATTCGACCGGTCCGAGCACATGATGATCGACGGGAACACACTGCGCTGCCTCGAAGTACACCGAACGCTGCGAGCGAACCAACGTGCGGGCAGCCTGCTGGCGTCGGTCGACCGCACCTGCACCGGCATGGGCGCGAGGCTGCTGTCCCGCTGGCTTGCGTTCCCGCTGACAGGGTACAGCGCGATCGTCGCCCGCCAGGACGCCGTCGAAGACCTCGCAGCCAACAGCCCGCGACTGGGCGAGCTGCGGGAGCTATTATCCAACGCCAGCCAGATCGACCGCATCGCCGCGGCCATCGCAATGGGGCGCGTGCGCCCGCGAGAGCTGGTGGCCCTGGGCGAAACCTGCCGACTGCTGCCGAAGATCTCGACCCTGATCGGCGAAAGCCCGGCCGACCTTATCATTCAAATGTCGCCCCACCTTTGCGGGCAGGACGAAGTGGCCAGCCTGATCGCCAGCGCGATCGACCCGGACTGCCCCAACGTGCTGCGCGACGGCGGGGTGATAGCAGAGCGGTTCGACGAGGAGTTGGATCGGCTGCGTCGCATCGGCGCCGACGGGCAAGCCTGGCTGGCGAACTACCAGGCAGAGCAAGGCAAGCTGGCCGGCATTGCGAACCTGAAGGTCGGGTACAATCGCGTGTTCGGCTATTATATCGAAATTTCTCACGCCAACGCCGACAAGGTTCCGCCCAACTACGTTCGCAAGCAGACGCTCAAAAACGCCGAGCGATACATCACAGACGAACTGAAGCGATACGAATCGGAAGTGCTGACGGCCGAGCAACGAATCAAGAATCTCGAAAACCAACTCTACGAGCAGATACGCCTGCAACTCAGCGAATACGTGCCGGCCCTGCAAGCAGCGGCCGAGGCGATGGCGACGCTGGACGTGCTGTGCGGGCTGGCGCAACTCGCCGTCGAGCGCGGTTACCGCAGGCCCACCATCACCCAGGACGACGTGCTGATAATCGTCGGCGGGAAGCACCCGGTGCTGGCCGAGCAACTTCGCGAGCAGTTCGTGCCCAACGACGTGCATATGGAGGCCAAGGACAATCGCCTGCTGATCATCACCGGGCCTAACATGGCCGGCAAGAGCACCTACATCCGCCAGACGGCGCTGCTGGTGCTGCTGGCGCAAATAGGCAGCTTTATCCCCGCCGACGAGGCCACCATCGGCCTGACCGATCGGATCTTTACCCGCGTAGGTGCGGCCGACGAACTGACGGCCGGGCTGAGCACGTTCATGCTCGAGATGGTCGAGACGGCCAATATCCTCAACAACGCATCGCGGCGGTCGCTGGTGATTCTGGACGAGGTCGGGCGCGGCACGAGCACGTGCGACGGGCTGGCGCTGGCGTGGGCGATTTGCGAGCACCTTGCACTGCGGCTTCGCTGTAGGGCGCTGTTCGCCACGCACTACCACGAACTTACCGAGTTGGAGTCGCTGCTGGACGGCACGAAGAACCTGAACGTGGCCGTGCGCGAATGGGCCGACGAGGTGATCTTCCTGCACAAGATCGTCGAGGGCGGGGCCGACCAGAGCTACGGCGTGCACGTGGCGCGGCTGGCGGGCGTGCCGAAAGACGTTATCGACCGGGCCAAGGCAATCCTGCCGCAAGTCGAGGCCCGACTGGCCGAGGGGATGGACATGCCCGAACTGGCCCAACGAGCCCGGGCGGCGGCCGCCCAGATGCAACTGTTCGCCGACCCGTCTTCGCGAGTCTGCCGACAACTAAAAGACGCCGACCTGGACAACCTCACCCCGCTACAGGCGCTCGATCTGCTCCGCAAGCTCAAAGGCGAACTTTGAGCAACAGTGAATAGTGAGCAGCCTCGCCGGCCTTCCCTGCAACACGGCTTGCAAGCAAGCCGTGCCACCCGTCATCGAGACATTTTGAACTCTACGCACAAGGCAAACACCCACGCCTTGATGGAGTGCGTCTTAGCGCTTCTTGCGAAGCAGTACGCCGATACCGCCAATGGCCAGCAGGCTCATCGTGACGGGTTCGGGAATGATAGCGCCATTGACAATTGCCCGATCAGTGTCGATCGCCTGCGGGGTGCCTGCATAGGCAAGGTCAAAGTCAGCGAAGTAGCCAGTAATCGTACCCATCGCGTCGGGGCTAAAGCTGATGCTCGCGATCAACTGATCCACGCCAGCACCGGGGACATAGCTTGGGAGATTAACCATGTTGCCGTCAACAAACCCTTCATTGGGAACATACCAATCCACCGTGAGTGCAGTCGGGGTAATGCTCTTTTGCATAAACGCCGCATTCGTAATGTCCTCTGGTGTAGCGAAGTAGGTGTCGTAGAACATGATTGGAACGGCGCCAGCAGGCGGCTCGCTGTCGATGTAATCGTTAATATTGACAATCGAACCCTGGGTCAGATTGATTTCCAAGCCAGCTAACATGAACTCACCGTCCGTATCCACGGTCATAACGTTATGGACCAAATATACATCGAGTTCCTCCATCATGTATGTAATCGGATTAAAGACCATCCCCTCCACGTGCTCTGTTCCGTTGTTCGTGAAGTTGGCCGTAATTGTCGCATTGGCGGAAGCAGCTACCAGCAATATCGTTACCGAAATCAGGATATTCTGCATGATGATTTCCCTTCTGTCCCATAGGCTCGTAAAGGAGAACTACTATTATTGTCACAGCTAGTCGGCGCGTTTGCTTACATCATTCGGCCAGCAGGACTTTGCTACTATACTACGCCCAGATGCCGATCGTGGTGAGTCTCAGCGCCTCTTGCGAAGCAGCACGCCCAGGCCGCCAATGCACATCAGTGTCATAGTGAAGGGCTCGGGAATGATTCGACCAAGCGCGATTATCCCGTATTCAAACTCGAACGGAACCAAAATTGCCTGCAAAGCGAGGTCCATATCCGCCGTGTAACCCGTAATCGTACCCATAGCATCGGGGCTAAGGCTGATGCTCGCGATCATCTGATCCACGCCAATACCAGGTCTGTAGGCGGGGATATCGACCAGGTTGCCATTGCCGTCAAGCTCTTTCTGGGGAACGTCCCATTCCAGCAAGAGCGAGGTCGAGCCAATGCTATATTGCATAAGCTGCGCATACGTATAGTCGTCGGGGGTAGCAACGTAGGTGTCGTAGAACATATGAGCCGGGCTCGATGGGGGCGGCTCTGTGTCGCCAAAGAAAATATTGACGATCGAACCCTGCGTCAGGTTAATGTATATTCTGGCTATAAAGAACTCGTCGTCCGTATTCACGGTCATAACGTTATGGACCAAATCTACATCGATGTCCTCCATCAAGTATGTAATCGGATTAAAGACCGACCCGGTCACATTTTCCACACCGGAGTTGGTGAAGTTGGCCGTGATCGCCGCATTGGCGGTGGCCACCATGGCCAATACCAATATCAACACCGAAAAGAAAGCATAGTTTTTGTGCATGAGAGGCTCCCTTCTGTCCCGTAGGCTCGTAAATAAGAATAACCCTCGCTGACGTCTTGAGATGGCCCTCAAACCAGACGCCATTGATCTGAGTGGATTGTATCACAGATTGACTTTTCCTGCAACAATGAACACTATCTCTTAGAGCCTATCCGAATATCCCCGCAGGCCGCGACGGGTTATTCGGACAGGCTCTAAGTGCGCAATAGAACGCGGCGACAAGCTGCTTGCCACAGCTCGTCGCCACGTATAGTTACATCATTCGGCCAGCATCAGGGGCTTGCTACTATACTACGCCCAGATACTGATCGGTGCGTTGTGCGTCTTAGCGCTTCTTGCGAAGCAGAACGCCGATACCGCCAATGGCCAGCAGGGTCATCGTGACGGGTTCGGGAACGATAGCGCCATCGATGATCGTCCAGCTAGTGCTGATCGCCTGCGGGGTGCCGGCAAAGGCAAGGTCAAAGTCAGCGACCGTGCCTGTGATCGTGCCCTGTGCGTCGGGGCTGAGGCCGATGCTCGCGATCAACTGATTAACGCCAGCGCCGGGGATGTAGTCGGCCAGGTTCTGGTCGACGTACCAGTCAACCGTGATGCTAGTCGCGCCGATGGTCTCTTCGGCGAACTTAGCATGGTTGAGATATACATTCTCAGGGGAGGCGAAGTAGGTGTCGTAGAACGCGTACGGCTGGCCCAAGGGGTGCGGCTCGGTGTTGATCGGGCTGGCGTTGACAACACTACCGGCCGTCAGGTTGATTATCAAGCTGGCGGTCATGAACTCCTGCTCCGTATCCACGGTCATCTTGTTACTGACCAATGTGATATCGGTGAAAACCACGAATCCCTGAATCGGATCGTAGACGCCAAAGCTCACGGTTTCCGGTCCAGCATTGTTGAAGGTTTCGCTAATCGCCGCATTGGCGGTGGCCACCATGGCCAGAATCACAAGAATTGGCAAGCATCTTTTCATAGTACTCTCCTCTGCTCTCCATTAAGGGTCCTATTGGCACTGCTGATCCTCTATTAGCTTTCCCACATGTGCGTCATCCGGACGCCAAACTAATATACAAAGATCATACCACAGGTTACCGTTTTATGCAATAGCGCATTGGACCATCCAACGCGAATAAAACATTTGTTCCCGATTCGTTCGATCTGCCTTCCTGGCGAATCCTTCGTTTTTAGACGGGTGTGAACCTGCACCAAGCTTCGCAGCCGCCCAAAACGTCTCTCCTCCGAGTCCTTTGGGCACCGCCTGCAGCGGGTTCATCTCAAGCAATAGCAAATATACCACATTCCGGTGAAATGTCAAGGTGTATTCCGCCCCAGATCGGCCCCGATTAAGCATTTTTTTGCACCCGAAAACGGGGCATAAGCCTTTGTTATTGCTCCATAAACCCTAAAATCGCCCTAACACTGACCTTCCTTAGTCCTTTTAAGTTAAAATGATATGGCAAATATGCGAATTATTTTACCTGCTCGCCCCCACGGCCGGTGCGGATATTTCTGCGGAGCTTGATAAGTTCCTTAAACGCCCGCGCGATTACGCGAATGTTCGCGCCGGTCTGGGTGCCCGCCAAGCGAGGCCGATGATGAACCGGCGTCTCGGTCAGCGTGTAGCCTGCATGGTGCGCGCGAGCAAGAATTTCTGCGTCGATCAACGCGCCGGTCGAACGTAAATCGATATGATCGAATATTTCCCGCCGGTACAATTTGAAGGCGCTGTCCACGTCGCGACAGCGGAAGCCAAGCACCGTCTTGACCAGCTTGCCCCAGCAGAACGCATTAAGTCTGCGAACGAAGTTGTCCTGGCGATTCATTCGATACCCGCTGACGATGTCGTACTCGCCGGCCAGCGGCAACAGCAGCGCCAACTCGTGAATGTCGAATTGCCCGTCGCCGTCGGTGTAAAAGACCCACTCCTTCGAAGCGGCCTCGAAGCCCGTCCGCAGCGCCGTGCCGTAACCCTGGTTGATTTCGTGGTGGCATGCGCGAACCTTGTCGTTGTCGCCAGCCAGCCGGTCTGCAATTTCGCCTGTGCGGTCGGCGCTGCCGTCATTGACCAGGATCACCTCAAAGTCGTCGCTGATTTCCGGAAGAAACTCCAGCGCCTCGTTAGCGATGTTTTCGATGTTCACTTCTTCGTTATAGAACGGGAAGAAAACGCTTATACTGATTTTCTGTAATGTATTCTCGGGCATCTCGTCCATCCTGTTTTTTCGTATAGCTCGACTGAACCGACAGGACCATACACCAAACACAGGCTTGGTGAAAAGGCCAATACTTATTCCACTTCACTGGCGGCCATGGCTATCGGCGAGTTCTCGAATGTCGGCGGGTCAACTCAGCAGGGCTGCGATCTGGTCGACGCCGGGCACCTTGCCGACGAGTTTCACCTCACCGTCGACCGCCAGCGCCGGCGTAATCATCACGCCGAAGGCCATGATCTCGTTCACGTCGGTCACTTTGACCAGCTCGTAGTCCAGGCCCAACTGTTTCGCGGCCGCGTCGGCGTTATCGGCCAGCTTGCGGCACTTCGGGCAGCCGGTTCCCAATATCTGTATCGTAATCATTTTTTGCTCCGCACAGCCGCTACCTACATATAACCGGCTGCGTCAAGTAACCGCCCCGAAGATCAACCCGCTGATCGTCGCCATCGTAACCACAAGCAGAACATAGGCCAATGTCTTTCGCCCGCCTATTACGCTGCGTATCACCAGCACGTTCGGCAGCGACAGGGCCGGGCCGGCCAGCAGCATCGCAAGCGCCGGGCCCTTGCCCATGCCCGCTCCGAGCAGGCCCTTTAGAATCGGCACTTCCGTCAACGTTGCAAAGTACATCATCGCCCCTGCTAACGAGGCGAACAGGTTGGCCTGGAGAGAGTTACCGCCCACGGCGGCCTCGACCCAGCGGGAAGGCACGATGCCCTCTCGCCCGGGCCTGCCCAGCAGAAAACCCGCCACCAACACGCCGATCAGCAGCAGAGGCAGGATCTGCTTGGCGAAACCCCAACTGGATGCAGACCACTCGGCCAGTTCCGCCCGTGCGAACCACCCGGCCAGCATCGCGACAAAAATCGCAGCCAATGCTCCGGCGATCACGAAACGATATCGAAACAGCGCCTGGTTGACCGGGCTGGAATCGGCCGGGTCGATGTTGCGGACGCGGTCGGCCTCGAAGAAATGCTCCTCGCCAGCGGTGTCGACGATCCGCACGCCGGCGTCGGTCTGCTCGGCGAGCGTTCCTTCCACGGTGAATTCGCTCAGCCCGCCGGGGCAACAAAGCAAGGCTGCCTTAACCTGGCCGGTCCTGGCCCAATTGGCGAATATGAGAATGCCCACCATGCACGCGAACACGGCCGCCGTCTGCCACAATGGACGAGTGGGCGCCGAATCCGCCATCGCAGCGACTACAAGCTGCTCCCGTTGATCGTTGCGGAAAAGCAAATGCATCGACAGTCCGATCACCACACTGAACACAACCGCTCCGATGGCCCGCGCGATGCCCAATTGCGGCCCGAGAACGCGAGCGGTCAGGATCATCGCCAATACGTTAATGGCCGGTCCCGCGTAAAGAAATGCAGTAGCCGGTCCGATCCCGGCGCCCATCCGATAGATGCCCGCAAACAAAGGCAGCACGGTGCACGAGCAGACCGCCAGAATGCTGCCCGAAACGCTCGCCACGCCGTAGGCGACAACTTTATTCGCGCCGGCGCCGAGATATTTCATCACGGCCGACTGGCTTATGAAGGTTGCGATTCCGCCTGCTATGAAAAAGGCTGGCACGAGGCAAAGCAAAACGTGCTGGCGAGCGTACCAGCGAACGAGGTGCAACGCCTCGCCGAGCGGGCCCGTCAAACCAATTTCATCGATCGGCAGGAAGTAGCAACCGGCGAACACGCCGATGACGACCGCCAATATGCCTGTTTCTCTCTTCCAGTTCATCGTCTTATTGCCCGCCACCGCAATTCCAGCAGGCCGATGCATTGCCGATAGCCGGTAATGTTAAAAAAGCAGTTCATTGCCTCTCGCCTGTCACAGCCGATCCAGCAGACTGCTGCGTTCTTTGAGATCCGCCCGCAGCACGTCGGTCACGCAGGAAAGAAATCCTTCCACGCATTTTCTTCGCAGGGAATACATCACCTTCAGGCCGTCCTTGCGCTGCGAAACCAGCCCCGCCTTAAGCAGTACGGCCAGGTGACGCGATACGTTCGACCGCCCCGCCGAAACGTGTCGGGCAATGTCACAGACGCACCGCTCGCCGCCAGTGAGGTAATCGATCGCAGCTAGGCGGATCGGGTGGCCCGCCGCCCCAAGCAGGTCGGCCTTCATTTGATACAGTTCCATGTCCTGATCGGTAAGAGACATTGCAAGATGCTCCATTTAACTACTATGTGATAACATACTCACGCAATCACAATAAATCAACCCTCTTTTCGGGCGGTGTGATGAATCCCGGCGTGGCTTGTTGAGCATTTTTAGAATTTTGAGTATTCGCATAGCGGTTTGAGTGTCGGCCAGGACGAGGCGTTCCGTCACGCCCGCGGATTTATTCGGATAGGCTCTAAATGATTTGAAAGGTTTTTTTCCTCAAAAGGCGGGGACTGGGTTACTATATGTAGGTTCTGAATTCATCCGAACGAGATTGATCTGAAGGCAACACGTCATGAGATGCATTTACGGCAACTGGATACGGTCGGGTTTGTTACTGGGTTGCGCGCTGCTATTGATCGCCCAGGCCAACGGAGCCGACGCGCCAAGCGAGCTACAACCAGTTTCTCCGCAGAAACTGGAGGAGCTCAAAGCCCTGCGATTTACGGTTGACGATTTCCCGCGGATCAACGGTTCGCAGATCACCCAGCCGCTCAGCACCCTGGCCGCCTGCAAGCTGACCGGTACGGAAGGGAAATGGGAGATCGACCCCCACCGCAAGATCCGTCTGTATTTCCCCCTCGAACCGCGAAAGATCGTCACCAAGAAGCCCGGCCAGAAAAACATTCCGCTTACCATTCATAGCAAACTCGATCGGAAAACATACCATCACGGAACGCATCGAAGTTACGTCAATCTCATCAAGGGCAAGGCCGACCTGCTGCTGGTGGCCCGGCCGCCCAACGCCGAAGAAATCCAGCTCGCAGAAGACAAGGGCGTCATAATTGAATTGAGGCCGATCGCAAAAGACGCCCTGACGATCATAGTGCATAGCGATAACAAAGTTCGAAGCGTCACGACCGAGCAGCTTCACGGCATCTATACCGGCAAGATCACGAATTGGAAGGAGCTGGGCGGGAAAGACGAAATGATCCAGCCCCTTCGCCAGAGCACCAGTTCATCGGCCCAGCAGATCATGGAAGATCGCGTGATGAAGGGTGACGAGATGGCTGTCACGCGCGGCCTGAACGGTTCAAGAATGCGAGGGTCCGAAAACGTACTGACAAAATCGCCGGACGGCATCGCTTTCGCCTCGTATTACTATATCCGTTTCATGGCGGCTTCGATGGTGACCAAGCCGTGCGCCGTAGACGGCGTACTGCCGTATCACGACACGATCCAGGCCGACAAATACCCGCACATCACGCGAATCTACCTGGCCAGCAGAAGCGACCTCCCCGCTGACAGCAAGGCCGGCGCCCTGCGAGATTGGCTGCTCAGCCCGCTTGGACAGGCCCTCGTCGCCAAGAGCGGCCTCGTGCCTCTCGACCCCAACGCCGCCAAACAAGCCCAGCAACCACCTGCCAAATAATCGCACAACGGACGAAAGGCTCCAGCCATGAAATGTCCGTCAAATCTATTCGAAAAAATACCAGCCGACCTCGCCGCCGAACAGATTGATACACTGCTTAGCCGGCCGAACGTGCGAATCGAGCGGATCGTCTCGCAAGGCCAGGCATCACCCGAAGGTTTCTGGTACGACCAGGATCAAAGCGAGTGGATGGTCTTGCTTAGGGGAAGCGCTGCGATCCGCTTCGAAGGCCAGGACAAGCCCGTCACGCTCGGCGAGGGCGATTACCTAACCATTGCAGCCCACGCCAGGCACCGCGTGGAGTGGACCGACCCCAACCGACAAACAGTCTGGCTGGCAGTGCATTTCGACTGATGAGCCGCTGGGGGAGAATATAATTTCACAACCTTGGGCCAGTGTCTCATACAGGACGCATTAAATTGTTGCACCCGCAAATATTGGCGCCTGCCCGTACAACTTGCCACTGACAAGCTAGCCGCGAGCGCCCAAGCGCGCGGTTTTTCAATAACACATTCCGCGTGCAACGATTTGCACGCCCTACAACTATGGCTTTTAGGGTGGCGGGGCTCCTGTCCCGCCACCTGTTTATCGAACATAACGCGGTGGGACAGGAGCCCCACCGCGCCAAAATGCGCATGAAAAAGCGCGACGGCCGGCAGGCCGTCGCGCTTTGCTATTCAATCTCAGTTAAGGCGCTCTACTTCATGAGAAGTGCGATCATCGCCTTCTTGACGTATTTGGCGTTCTCCGCCTCTTCCCAGACCAGCGAGGCCGGGTCGTCCAGTATGTCGTCGGTCATTTCGTAGCCGCGGAAGATCGGCCCGGAATGCTGGAACGTGCAGCCGGCCTTGGCGCCGGCCAAAACTTCCCGGTTAACCTGGAAGTTCTCGACGACGACCTTCGCCTCTTCCGGCAGTTCCTCGCCGGCGAGTTTGCTTCGCAGCAGCACGCCGCCCTCGATCACGTCGGCGGTTTTGACGGCTTCGCGCAGGTCGTGCATGATCGTCAGCTTCGTACCGTTCTCGCCGGCCAGTCGCTTGCCGTCGACCAGCGCGGTCTCGTCGAAAGTGTACTCCTCGGGGCAGGCCGTCGTCAGGTTCATACCCAGCACCGGGCAGACCCGCATGAGCGAGTGCACCACGCCGCGAGCCATGCCAACGTATACGACCGTCAGGCCTTCCAGCGAGCCGTGACTCTGCCGCATCGTCAGCAATTGCGCCAGTACCTGCGTGGTGTGGTCCTGCGGTGAGCAGGCATTGATCAGCGGAATTTCGAGCTGCTCGGCCATCTCGTCAACGTGCGGCTGATCCCACAGACGCAGCGTCGCGAGGTGGGCCATGCGGTTGATCGCCCTGGCCGTGTCGGCCCAGGTCTCGCCCTTGTTGACCATCGAGGTCGACGCGTGCAGGTACATGTTCGACCCGCCCAGCTCGTTGAACGAAGTCTCGAAGGCCATGCGCGTCCGGGTCGACTCGTAGACGAACAACAGCACCTGGGTCTTGCCCTCGCAGAGTCGCAAATGCTTCTTGTCGTCCTTGTTGTCCCGAAACCACTGGGCCAAATCGAGGATGTCGTACAGTTCGTCCCGCGTCAGTTCGCCGATGTGGCGTACACGCCGCCCGCATAGAGAGTCTTTGAGTTCCATGATGTTTCCTTGTTATCTCGAATGAATGCCGGCCGCGATATTTGGCCGCAACAACGATATAACAAAGAGGGCTCGGGGGCAAGCCCGACGGATCAGGCCGATTCGCTATCCGGCGCAGCGGATCGCCGGCGCTTCAGCCAACAGAGCGCCCCGCAGCCGCCGAAGAATATCGCCACCGACGCGAGCGAAATCCATTTACCCGCCACCCAGCCGGCTGGTATGTATTCCATCCGCAGCCGATGCTTGCCGGCAGCGAGCGGCACGCCGCGAAGGACGTAATTGGCCGGCAGCAGGTCGTAGCTCGCCTGTGCGCCAGGCTCGGCTGGCGTCACCCGCCAGTCGGCGCTGTACGCGTCGGTCACCAGTAAAATCGCAGGCGAATCGAGCTCTGCCTCGATAACCAAATGGTCCGTGCCCTGCTCGACGACTTTCACCCGGCCGGGCTGAGTTGCCGCTGCAGGCTTGACGTTCGGCTCGGACTCCAGGATCACCGTCTTTCGCGGATCGAAATCGCGCGAAGACATGGCCGCGAAGATATCGTCCCGCTTGGCAATGACCTGATAGTCGCTCACCAGCAGCGCCTGCGGCAGCGGGTTGGGCGACTCGACAAGGACCATTCCACGCCTTGTCGGCTGGAAGACATATCGACATCGCAGCATGGAAAACCAGGGATGAGGGTCCTTCCCCGAAAGTTCCCACGACTCGGAAACGTCGTTCGGGTCGCGCCCCTGCGTGAAGGCGATGAACTCGGCGTACCGGCGGATCATGAACGGGTCGTAGCCCCAGATATCTTTCGAGCCGATCGACATGCCGACGTTTCGCGGCCGGGGGAACAGGATGCGATACTCGCCGGGATTGCTTTGGACGAACTGCTCCAGATCGCGCGGCCTGGTAGTCGCCAGATTGAACTTGCCGACGTTGTCGCGGGCGAACACGAGCAGCTCGGCCGCTGCGAGGATAACGATTAGATACGCAGCGGGTTTCCAGTATCGACGCAGCCAGACCAGCAAGGCGACGACGGCGGCGAGGGCGGCCGCGATGAACAGCCCGCGTGAGGCGAACAGGCCAGCCTGTTTGATGAATGCAGCTTTATCGCCCAGGCTGCGAGTGTAGGCTGAGGTGGACTGCGAGGCGACGGCCTGGAAGAACGATCGCCAGGCGCCCGGGCCTGCACCGGTAGCCGAGCTGCGAACGCACACGCCCACCACGGCCAGCAGCGCCGCGGCGGCGAACAGGCCGATCAATACTTTTTTACCAGTCGGCTTGTTGCGGATAAAGTAACTTACGCCGCCTGCGGCCAGCACCGAAATCCACAGCGACAGGTAGAACATGAATCGCGCGCTGACGCGGAATTTATTGAAGCCGGGCACGGACAGGTACAGCAGCTTGAGCAGCGGAGTATGCGATCCCAGCGCCAGGATCAGCAGGATCAGGCAGATCCAGACCTCGCGCTGCCGGGCGCGCGAGCCGCCGTAGATCACCCCGCAGACGGCCATCAGGACCACCACCACGCCAACGAAGGCTGAGACCTCCCAGTAGTACCACTGGCCCCAGTAGCGGACGGACTCGTCGCCACCGAGAAAGCCCGGCACGATGGCCGTGGTCAGGTTCTCCGGCGGCAGGGACATGCTGGATACCATCTCGAACGAAACGTCGCCGCTGCGGACAGACATTTCCGTCGCGCGGGCGGTGGGCAGCAACTGCGCTGCGCACATCAGGCCGGCCAGTATGTACATCGCCGCCAGCAGCGAAACGGTTTTAATGCGATGCTTGGCGCTCACAATGCGAAACGCGCTGAACACGCCGACGGTCACCGCACCGTAAAAGGCCGTCTGCGGATGGGCCGCCAGCACCTGCATGGTCACAGCCGCGCAGCCGATGAAAAACCACTTCAGTGACGGGCGGTCCCAAAGCTTGTCCACCGCCATGAGTATCAACGGCGCCCACGCCATCGCACAGAACAGTGTGATGTGCCCAGCCAGTATGTGCGTAACATACGGCCCGCAGAAAATCATCACCGCCCCAGCCAGCAAACTGCCCACCGGGTGGTGCCTTCGATGACAACACCACAGGTACGTGAACAGCCCGAGCAGATAGGTATGAAAAAAGACACTGACGTTCAAGGCCGTGGACAGGGAAAAGATCGCAAACACCAGGTTCGGCGGGTACAGCAAGGCCGACTGGAAACCGGCGTGATACGGCGCTCCGGAGAAAACGTGCGGATTCCACAGCGGAAAGTTCCCATTGCGAATTTCGGAGAAGCCGAATTCCCGCCAGAAGCCAAAATATCTGAACAGGTCCATGCCGCGCGAAATCGTCTCGCCTCGACCTCCAAACAGAACGTCGGCGAAGAGAATCGTCGTCAGCAGGGCAAGAATCGCAGCGCCCAGGAGTTTGTTCGGTTGTTCGCGGCCGGGCAATACAGGCTCGCTCCGATGCTTTTGCTTGGACTTAGTCATATGCAAGAGTTATCGGCAAGGAATTGCCTAAGAGGTCGGCTGTTTTCTTACAACGCCTACCAGTGACAGCCCGAAGGGGAAACCCCGCCCCCGCGACAACCGACGACGCTCGGATTGGAAGATGGCTTGCAGGGCTCGATTCAGCCCCAAGGCGGGTACTGTCAAATCCGTGGCGTTGTCCTTTCGGCGGAGAAGTTTTTCGGCCATGCGGGAAACGCATGCCAGCGGGAATAGCAGGCTGTTCATGTAAGACAGTTGTTCAACGTCCGCATTTTCTGTCGCGCACAAAACCGTCCGCAGTTGGCCACGATTATAACGTCGCTTGTGATGGTGGAATTCATCGCGCGGCGTCCAGAGCCACTGGTATGCAGGAACGGTGCAAATCACAATTCCGCCGGGTCGAACCAGATTGGCCGCCTCGCCAAACGCGGCCGCGTCGTCATCGATGTGCTCCAACACGTCCAGCATCAAAACGGCGTCCATGCTGGCCGGGGCGACGTCCATTCCGCCTGGAAGTTCGCCTGCAACTACCTCCACGCCACGCTGGCTGCAAAAATCGCGGGCCACCTCGCTGGCATCGATCCCGAACGCGTCATATCCGTTGTCCAGCAGATCGCGGAGCATCATGCCGCATCCGCAGCCGATATCGGCAACGCGCGGGAGATCAGCAGATTGACTCCGGGGCAGATAGGATTCCAGAAGCGACAGAACGATTCGCCTTTTGGCCGCGAACCACCAGTGCCGCTGCTCGAGCTGGTACATCTCCTCGTAGAGTGCCTTATCCATCGTGCCGTAACCCAGCCGCTCCTTGGTAGCCCGTCGGGAGCGAATCGGATTTCTCTGCGACGATGTAGAGCGGCCGCCCCTGCGCCTCGCGATAAATGCGGCCGATGTACTCGCCGAGCAAACCCATCACAGAAAGCTGCACGCCGCCGAGAAAGAACATGCCCGTCACGAGGAATGCATAACCGGGAATTTGAACATCCCAGAAGAGTTTTTGAACGACGACGACAACGACCATCACCAGCGAGAACAGGCACACCAGGAACCCGAGAAGGATTCCCAGGCGAAGTGGAACGTTGGAGAAACCCACCATCGCATCCAGCGCCAGGACGATCAGCTTGAACAGCCCGTACTTGCCTTCGCCGCCGTGTCGCTCGTCGCGTTGATAGCTAACGGCCGTCTGGCGAAAGCCCGTCCATGCAATCAGCCCGCGGACGAAACGGCTCTGCTCGCGACATCGGCGGAAATGGTCCACCGCCTGTTTATCCATCAGGCGAAAGTCGCCTGTATCTGGCGGGATCTCAACGTCGCTCAGCAGCCGAATTATGCGATAGAACATCCAGGCCGTGAACCGCTTGAAGGGAGACTCGCCTTTTCGGGATTGTCGCTGTGCGTAGACTACCTGGTAGCCTTCTCGCCATCGCACCACCAGCTCGGGGATCAGCTCGGGCGGGTCCTGCAGGTCGGCGTCGATGATCACTACCGCGTCGCCCGTTGCATGGTCGATCCCGGCGGTGGTGGCCATCTCGTGGCCGAAGTTCCGGCTGAAAATAACGAACTTCACATTCTCGTGGGCGGCTGCGATGTCCTGAATGATCCGCCGCGAATCGTCGCTGCTGCCGTCGTCTACGAAGATGAATTCATAATCATCTTCGGCGTCTCGGCCGACCGCGTCGAGACGCTCGAACAGCGCAGCTAGACATTGCTGCTCGTTGAAGACCGGTATGACTACCGAAATCAATGCCATTATCGGGCTTTCTCCATCCGTAAACACGCAAGCGTGCGATTGGGCTTTAGACTAGCAGAAAATCGCCAAGCCGACGATACACTATTTCTATCGTCAATATATGAAACATGGGCGAGCCGATATCGACCCGCCCATGAATAAATCACGGTTTAGCAGTTAGAAATGCTCAGTTTTTTCTGCGTCGCAGCATCGCCACGCCGCCAACCAGAAGCAGGCTCATCGTCATGGGTTCTGGAAGCACAATCGCGTGAGTCGCGCCCGAGCCCGGGCCAAGCGGATCATCGATTCCATCGCCGACGGGAACCATTCTGATCGCGTCTGCCCCCTCTATGGCCGTGCCGTCCAGCAGCAACCCGGTAAGGAGCAATTCGAATGCATCCGCCGCGATGTCCATTTCCTCTAAATCGAACATGAGGTTGAGATCCAGAATCGAATCACCGTTTTGATCCACAATAGAGGCCACTTGACCGCTATTGCCCCTCTCCTGTGGCGAAGCGCCCGCAAGCAACAGCGAGGAAAGGTCAATCTGTGAAACGTCCAGTTCTTCGCTGCCGAAGATCGTCACTGGAAGAACACCTTTAGACTTAAGGTTAATCGGGCTGGATTCGTTGCCGGGACGAATGCCCAGAATAACTTCCAGCGATACCAGTTCCGGAACGACTTCCACCATGCCATATGCCGTATAACCCATATTGTTTAGCTTGCCGTCATTCCAGCCACCGCCCCAGTTCCCTTCCAGCCAGATGCTGCAATAATCTTCGTTACCCCCCGAATTGTTTGGCTCATTGCCGTACCAGTTCAGATAGGTTACGTCTTCTCCACTGGACCATACAAAATTACCTTCCTGGGCGAAATCGGTAAGGCCGATCCACGCTACTTGCATGGTATTGGCGTTCATCTGAGTGGAAACCGTGCTGCGAACCCATTCATTTTCGTTCGCATCATTGATCGTCACCAGATGTCCGCCAAGTTCGACGGCTTTCGCTTCGGCAATGGTCCATTCTGCGAATTCAAGAATATAGTAATCGTGATTATTGGCCGGGTTAGTGATCGGGCCTGCGAGAACGCTTGGATTCGTCGTGATGGCCAAAGCGCTAGCGGAAGCAAAATTAAGCGTCAGTGCGAATACTATGAATGCGATCGCGCAAACAGCTGTTTTACTAGCGTTCTTCATGGTTTTTCTCCTCTGTTGACCCACTGAACAGTCCCAAAGCACAATATACTTATGGTAGGGAAGCAAGATGCTCTCTCCTTAGACAAGACAAAGCACATCGCAGCAGGCTGGATTGTCGAGCAAACGAGCCTGAGCGGTTGCAAGTATACCAGAAACCCGGTTTAAATCAATGGGCAAATGCTTGTTGCGCGGGGATTGCCTCAGCGCGTCATTTTTTTTCGCGGTATGGTCGGCCCTTGGAGTAAAGGTCGACTCGTTTTTCGATCTGCTCGGCGAGCGCATTGGCCTTTGCTTTGCGGGCCAGCTTGAGGGCGCTTTGTGCAGCGACGACCGCCTCAAGGTACTTGCCGTTCTCGGCGAGGGCGGCCGCGTATACGTCCATCGCAACCGGGTGGCTGTCGCCGATGCTCTTGCGGAGTCGTTCGGCAAGTTTCATCGCTGTAGCGCCGTTACGAATCTTGCTGTCCGGGTGCGTCGCCCGAATCCACGCCAGTTTACTGATGCCTTCGGCCCAATTCGGCGCGATCTTCAGGGCGCTTTGGTAGCTCTGAATAGCCGCGGCTATATTGCCGAATTTTCTTTGAGCAGCCCCCAGCCGTCCGAGCATAATGTGTATGGGCCGCTTGTTGCGTTGCTGAATCTGGATCGCCTTGGCGAAACTTTTGATGGCCTCGCCGGGCCGATCCTTCTTCAGCAGAACCTCCCCCTGAACCCGCAGCGCCATGACCTCGTTCGGATTCAGTTTCAGGGATTGCGTTGCGGCCTCCATGGCGGGATCGAACTGACCATTGTTGAAGTACGCCTCGGCCAGTTCCGCATGGAAAGACGAATCGAGCGGGAATCGTTCTTTTTGCTCTTTGGGCAATTCCTCGTCGCGCCATTGGACGTGTTCTTCGAGCAATTGGACGATTTCGTCGTTTCGCCTGCGAGCCTTCAACGTCGCCACGGCCTGCCGCAAAGGCGACATATCCTCGGGCTCCAGCCGATACGATGCAGCGAACGCATCGGCTGCCTCATCGAGCCGCCCGGTGCTGCGTAGAAGCAGGCCATGGTTGAACAGCAGCATGTGGCTTTGCTTTTTGGGGGCATATTGTTCCCGATCGATCTTGATCCCCCGGGCGATCACCTCAATGCCTTCTTCAACTTTCCCCAGGTCTTTAAGGGCCAATCCATAGTTGTTGTACGTCCGGATGTAGAGAGGCTGAAGTTCTACCGCCCGGCGGTAGTGGGGCATGATTTCCCTCAGACTGACCTGCACCTCCCGCACCTGCAAGGCAGACTGGCGCTTCAAATTCGATGCCTGCCTGCGAGCCTGCTTGGCCTGGGCGTGCCTGTTTTGCGAAGCAAGCGCATTAGCCCTTCGCTCAAGTTTTCCCGCCTCGTCGTGCCACCTGCCCGCTTGCCTCATCGGCCCGGCCACATCCATGGACCGAGCGGTAGCCAGATTATAATGCGCCATCCACGCGTCAGGATTCTTGGCCGCAGTATCTATCCACAACTCGTGCTTGTCAGAAATCACATCCGCGCGAATTCGCGTCGCCCAGCCCAACGCGATCGTCGTCGCCAGGGCCAACGCGATCAGCGCCACGCGAAATTCCACGCGCACTCGCCGGGCCAACGTCCACCCGGCCGCACAAACCAGACTGATCGCGCCAATGATCGGCAGGTACTGGAAGTGGTCCGCCACCATCGCGTGCATATTGAAGGTCATGTCGAAAAAGCCCATCACCGGCAGCATCGCCAGCACGCAAAAGCCGAGAGTCACCAGCAGCGGCCTGCCCCACCACGTACTGCGTTTCCACCAGCAGACGGCCAGCGCCGCGGCCAGCGCAATACTGGGCAGGAACGCAACGAATCCAAGCGATTCGATGGTCTTGCCCCAGTGCGGATAGATCATGCTCAGCCGAATCGGCAGCAGGGCCTTATAAAGGTAGAACCACATCACCCAGCCAGCGCCGGCCGGGCGATACACCAGCGGCAGCGGCTGGGCGAGCACGTCGAGATAGCGCTGCTGGGCTGTCACCGTCATATAGGCCATCGCGGCCGAGAGCACGAAAAACGGCGCCGACTTGAGCAGATCCTTCCATTCGATACGCCCGTTTCGCCACCAGGCCAATCCCAGCAGCATCACCGGGAAGACCGCAATAGACGTCTTGCTCGCAAGCGCCAGCGCAAAGGCCAGCACGCTCAGTCCATACCAAAGCCGGCTTTTTCGATCTTCGCCGGCCAGGTAAAACAGCAGCGTAATGGCCAGGAAGATCATCGATAGCGGATTCTTGAGTTCGGCTACCCACGCCACCGAAGAGACGTTCACCGGGTGCAGGGCAAAGATCAGCCCCGCCAGCGGCGCGCCTGGGATCTTCAGCCGAACCAGACAGAAATAAACCATGATTGACGCAATCACGTGCAAAGCAACGTTGGTCTTGTGATAGCCGCCAGGATCGTTGCCGAAGCCCTTAAACTGAAGCCAGGGCCTTTCGTAGGAGCCAAAGCCGTTATACTGAATCCAAAACATCGTCTTGGTCATCGGCCAGAAGTCGTAGTCGTCCCGCGTGAACCAGATGCGGGACAGCCCCTTCTCGCCGTCCGTGACGACCTTGTTAAAGTAGACCGACGTGTCGTCGTCCCAGATAAAGTCGCCCGTGTACGCAGGCTCGTAGGCGATGTACGTCGTGACCGCAATGACGATCACTACTGCAATTGAGATCAATACCTGGATAAGTTTTTGCTGAGACGAGTTTATTGTATTTGGCATGTTCATAGGTTACAGACTCGGCAAATGCGCTCGAAGACTTCGCCCACGGAGGTCCGCTGCATGCACACGTTGTTCCGGCAGGGCGAGAGGCGATTATTGTACGCGTTGACGCACGGACTGCACGGGAGGTTCTGGTATACGATATGGCTGCGTTCTGTCGAGCCGCCGAACAGTTTTGGGGTTTCCGGGCCGAACAGGGTCACCACCTGCATCGGCGTCATGGTTGCAAACAGGGCCGGGCCGCTGTCGTTGGTCACCATCACGTCGGCCAGGCAGTACAGCGTAAGCAGGTCGCTCATCGAGGTCTTGCCCGCCAGCGAAAAGCAGCGATCCGATCCGATTTCGGCAACGAGCGCGACAGCGCTGTCGGCTTCGTCGGGCGCGCCGGTGAATGCGACGTGCAGTTTGTCGTTGCGGTCCAGCAGCAGCCTGGCTAGTTCCACGTATCGCTCGGCCGGCCAGCGCCGCAGCGGCAGCAGGTCCGACGCATTGGCGTTGAGCAGCACCAGCGGAGAATACTCGCT
>SDBT01002394.1_pt1 | contig 33142 bp, 30 predicted proteins | sample 2277101 | NCBI WGS metagenome assembly SDBT01 (sample SAMN10404973, study PRJNA504765) | marine sediment metagenome | isolation source: marine sediment core GS10_PC15, 103 cmbsf | place: Arctic Ocean: Southern Knipovich Ridge | collected 2010
CCGATGATGTCTTGTAATGGAGACAGAGGGAAGGGGGTAGCAGGAATGCGATGGGACGGCAAGGACACATCTGCCACCCTTAGAGGTGGAGTTCAGATGTCAACAGAACTGTCGTTCCTAACTCTGCGAGCGAAGGGAATTTGGGGTCACATCTTCATATGTCATTTATTATCTTTTGAACCGTTTTCTTCAACCGCTCATCTTCCTCCAAGGAAAAGAGGGACATTGGTGACATATTGACATTTGGGGCAAAGGCCGCTGGAAGTTGGGGATCGGATCTTTGAGAAAATCGGGGGCGGGTTCACCTTTTTTGACAAGTGAGCAAGTGATGCATATTGAATTAAAGATAAAACGGGCGCTGTCTGGGTGTTGATTAAAGAGGTAGTAATAATAGTTAAGCACACTCCTTTCCCCTCTGGCTTTATCCCGCTGGCTGAACACCTTTTTGCTGTCATTAACAATTAATCCTGGGATTGAGGCGTCATCCCAGAATTTTGCCGGGTAATAGGCTCCTTCAACTTCAAAGATGCTCCCGGTAGCAACCAAAGGGCCAAGCCGGGGCCCCAGGCCGTTCTCGTCAATGCCTACAATATACATCTTAAAAAATCCAAATGACCAATGGCCAAATCCCAATGACAAAAGCCTCCTTAGGATTTCGGTTTGTTTCGTGTAATTCGAGTAATTCGTGGTTCAAATACCAATCCTCAAACGGACTCTATTCCCATTTCCTGTTCTGCGGCCTTTTTGAAACCCAGATCCAGGGTAAAGATTCCTACGCCGTTTAGTTTTGCCAGAACCGCCAGGTAGCAATCCGCCAGGCCTAAGGTAATTCCTTTCCTTCGCAAGCGATACGATAGCTTTCCGGCCTCATCCCAGATTCCGGGAGGCTCTGGAAGTCGGGGAAATGCCTCCATAGATTCCGCTATATCCCACAGCTCAGTATCATCTCGGGCTCCCTGAAGGAGTTCTGCTATTATCAGGGGAGCGGTTCTAATTCGATCTGTCTGGATGAAAGACTTTATCTGATCAACTACCCGGGGATCACCCCGAAAAAAGGAGATCCAGACGGAGGTATCTATCAGTATTGGGATCAATTCTGCTCTCCTGATCTCTGCCATACTACTTCCTGCCTAGCCGGCGGTCGTTGTCCCGATTACTCTCTATTCCCTCCACAAACCTTATCTTGCCAACCATATCAATAACCTTCTCCCGCTTTCTTTTCATAATCTCATCTTCGACCGCACTGCGCACTGCCTTGGTTTTGTTCTTTGCCCCGGTCACATTGAGTAATTCATTCACCAGTTCGGAGGGAAGCGTTATCGTTGTTCTCATAAAAATACCTCCATTTTTTATGCTAAATTTAACATATAATATCAGATAAATTCGCACAAGTCAATTAAGTTTTTTGTTTCAAGTGGAAAGAAGCGATTTCCCACTTTTTGGTGCTGGTTTCCGGTAAATTGCTGAATTTACGACGCTTTCCCACTTTAGGGGTAAAATATAAGGATAGCCGGAGCTTTTACATTCTCCGTAGTCCCGATGTCCATCGGGACGAAGGATGAACGAGCCCCGGTATTTAGTCCGTCTCAGGCGGAATGTAGGACTGGACCTCCGTGTCCACCCTTATTAGGGCCGACACAGAGGTCGGCCCCTACAAACATTTTGCAAAATCCCGGTATTTATTTTATCCGAATCCTCTTAGCAGGGTTGGAAAACCCCGCCTATCCTTAGGGGGTAAATTGCCCCTAAAATGGGAAAGCCCTGAATTTACTACATGAGTAAATGAAAGGTTCGATTCATCGAATCCTACTCCATTATTTGAATGTCAGTAGGGTCAAACCTTCAAAAATCATAAATCAGTTGATAAGATGGTATGCTCAAGTATAATAGAGATATATGGTAAGGCAAATGAAATAGAAAATCTGAAGGAGAGAATAAAATGAAAAATGAAGGTTTGACCCTTTTCCCCCTTCCTAGAAAAAGTGTTCACTTTTGAAGTTTAAATGACAACAGGGTCCGAATTATTTGAAATCGCTCCGGATTTTTGCTATATTGAGCCTACTATGTCTAACGGTTTCTCCGAAGAATATTCGATAAATGACAAAATCGCTGAGGCTCAAGGAGGTCATGGCGTCCGCAGCCCTACTGATGGACTCTGACCGGGTTTATGCAGTCTGGATAAACCCGGAGCGATTGATACGACAAAGGCGCACAAGCTGTTGATATAAAAAAGGTTTAACGAATACACGGTAAGGCACCGGGACTTCTTATCCAGAAAGTAACCGTCTTTCTTTTCCGATTTATGCAGACGGTATAATCATTGTTAGGCGTGCATAATGATTTGAAATTATAAGGGTGAAAAATCCCGTGTACTTTGAGATAATTGGGGACATCGATGAAATTGAAACCATCGCCTTCGGGGGAAGAATCCGAGATATAATGCGTCTTCGGAAACAATTTGGCCCTGGACGGTGGAAAAAGCTCAAGGGTGTGGCGAAAGTTCGTCTTCAAAACGGAAGGATAAGCAAAGCCGAGCTACACTGGTATGAAGCCCACGGCCTTGGCAGAAGGAAAATGAAAATCAAAAGAATTCTGGATTAAAATGATGGAAAAAGAAATGGAAGATCGGGTATTTGCGCTTTGCATTGAGAACAAGGACTGTGAAGATCTGGAAAAACGTAAGATCTACCCAATCCTATCAGACGACGAGGCCTCAAAGGAAGGATATCTCAGAGTCATTGACGAATCCGGTGAAGATTATCTCTATCCCCAGTCCTATTTTGTCCTTATCCAATTACCTCGCGAAGCGCAAGAGGCACTACTGGTGGCAAGATAAATATTTCTTCGCCCAACATACCGCTGACCAGATACTGAAAGCCTAGTGACAATTAGGGGACACCTTACTTAATTCGAGGAACCCTATCCTAATTTTTATTTTTAGTCTTTTGGTAAATAGTGGGGTCACCCATTAAAGGGCACCCTGTCAAGAGAAAAAAGATATCCATTGGCAAAAAATCTTGATCTTTTGCCGGGTGAACACCGGTTCGCCGCCGAGACTTGATTTCCCGCCTTTCCACACCCGCTTTTTCAGTCGGTATGGTTTACGATATGGGCAAAGCCCATCCGCACCAGTCACCCATCGGGATTAAGGCACTGTCTGCCTTTAGCTAAGGCATTGTGACAGTAGCCCTTGTCCGTTAATCACGGACCCAGAAAATCGTCGGTTCCATGCCATGTCCAATTGTATGGGTATCAGTACCTTTGGTTATTAACCAACCCCTTGGGGCTCATGGCATGGGCGGATAGGTCAGTAAGGCTCCAAAACGCCTAAAATCCCTCCCAGATCATTTCGATGCTTACCCTTGTATACCTCCCGATCCTTATTATCAAGTATCCCTAAATAACTGTCGCTTGAATGTAGATCAATTCCAGTGTATAATCTCATCTTGGCACCTCCTTTTTAGTTTTGTTCTTTTTTCTCTATCATTACCTTTATATCACTTTTTGGTAATGAGAGGGAGGTGCCCTTTATATGATTATCAAACCTTGACTATTGACTAAGGGGTGGGGGTAGGGGGGCGAATTTTTAATATTGACAGACATAATAAATCAGGGCAGGGTCAAACCTTGATTATTGACTAAGTTGTTTTAGAACCAACATCCCCTTTAATCCAATAATAAATAAGTATAATGTCCCCGGAATTACCCCAGAAATCATTATATGAAGTGGAGAAGTGGGACCTTGAAATAAAAAGATAAGGAATGTGTGGAAAATCAATCTGTAAAGAAAGGCAAGAGTAAAGCCTTAACTAAACCGGATTTAAAATTCTGGATTTGGTAATTTATCCAACTACGCGGAAGAATTGGTAACAATTTGGAGATATTTTATGAAACTAGAAGAAGTTTTAAGACAAAAGAATAAAGGAGAAACCAGTAGAGATGTAATTAGAAGATTGCATAGGGGAAACAGAGTATCTTATTTAAAGTTTCTTAATCTATTGTCTGCTGTTCGTGCTGCCGAATATTACGAAGAAAATCCTTTGCTGCAACAGATTCCCAATGAAATTTTAGATGATAGTTCTAAGCTTGTTGAATACCTAAGAGCTAACAGAGATAAAATGAATCCTTCCAAAGCCAAGAAGTGTATTAGCTTAGGTTTTCTTGTTCATGCTCTGGTTATGGGCAGGAAAATAGCTGAAAAACAAAAAAAGGAATTAGTGTTTGATGCTAGTGCTGCTGAGCACTATGAGAAAAATCATTTACTGCAGCAGATTCCTAATGAGATTTTAAGTGATAGTTTTAGGCTTGTTGAATACCTGAGAGCTAACCGGGGGAAAATGATTTCTCCTAAAAAAAAGAAATATAATAGCTTAGGTTATCTTGTTCATGCTTTAGCTATGGGGAAGAAAATACCAAAAGAAAAACGTGTAGGAATTGCACTTGATGTTACTGCTGCTGAATATTATGAAAGAAACCTTTTATTGCAACAGATTCCCGATAATGTTTTAAGTGATAGTTTTAAACTTGTTGAATATTTGAGAACTAACAGGGATAAAATGGCTTTTCCAGAAGATAAGAAGCATAATAGTTTAGGTTATCTTGTTCATGCTCTGGTTATGGGCAAGAAAATACTAAAAGAAAAACATATGAAAATTGCATTTGATGTAGGTGCTGCTGAATACTATGAGAAAAATCCCTTATTACAACAAATTCCTGATAAGATTTTGGATGATAGTTTTAAGCTTATTGAGTATTTGAAAAATAACAGGGATAAAATGACCTCTCCTGAAAAAAAGAAATATAATAGCTTAGGTTATCTTGTTCTTGCTCTGGTTATGGGCAAGAAAATACTAAAAGAAAAACATATGAAAATTGCATTTGATGTAGGTGCTGCTGAGCACTATGAGAAAAATCCCTTATTACAACAAATTCCTGATAAGATTTTGGATGATAGTTTTAAGCTTATTGAGTATTTGAGGGCTAATAGAGCTAAAATGACTTTTTCTGAAAAAAGGGGGTATAATAGCTTAGGTTATCTTGCTCACGCTTTGATTATGGGTGGGAGGATTGCTGAAAAACAAAAAAAGGAATTATTGTTTAATGTAGGTGCTGCTGAACACTATGAGAAAAATCATTTACTGCAGCAGATTCCTAATGAGATTTTAAGTGATAGTTTTAGGCTTGTTGAATACCTGAGAGCTAACCGGGGGGAAATGATTTCTCCTAAAAAAAAGAAATATAATAGCTTAGGTTATCTTGTTCATGCTCTGGTTATGGGTGGAAGGATACCAAAAGAAAAACGTATGAAAATTGTATTTAGTGTTTCTGCTGCTGATTATGCTTTAAGAAATAAAGATATGATAAGCGCCGAGATTTTAAAATCTTACCAAGAACTATCCGAAAAACAAAAAAATAGTTACTGGTTTATGTCCCATTTGAAAAGAGGGATAGACAGAAGCAAATTCACACATTTAAAAAATCCTAATAAAATAATATCAGACGTGTACTTTAATATGATGATGAGATATGCGATGTTCCTATATGGAAACAAATTAATAACAACATAAAAAGTGAAAAATAAGAAGTAAGGAAGAGTGTGAGAAACTCCGTGTCTCACCTAAGAAGCTCCGCTGAGCAAAGCGAAGTGGAGAATAAAATTCCAATGCCTGAACTTTTACCCCGTAAAAAAACCCCGTGGATTGCCACGGGGATGAACTCAGTAAGACCTTTGGTCTCTTACGGAGTGAGCTTCTAACGGAGTTTACCTATAAGCATAGTTGCTAAGAAACTTAAATGCTCCTGCCCAAATGTCGTAACACTTTAGCCCTCAGAAGAGAATTCTGAGGCAATAGTTATCCCCTGTCCCGCTAATCGGGATTTCCTCCCCGTTTCAGTGAAGATGCATTGAGCGGGGGATTTTTTATGGAAACAAAAAACGGGTACAGCTTAGCGGGCAGGGTTTTTTTACGGTGCTCTTGGCTCAATTAAACCAACGGGAGGTCTTGGGGTCAGAGCTTTAGTTTTTAGTTAATTGTTAAGGAGGGGCGGGGTCAAAGCTTCACTTAGTCACAAAGCTTTCGACAGGCTCAGAGAGGGATTGGGGGACGTCCATAAGATTATAAGTTATTAGAATAGATCGGGGGTCGCGTATACACAGGCTGACCCTATTTATTCCATTAAACCTCTACACCTGTTAGAGCATAAAAATGTCTTTCAAAAAGGGACACAGTACACATGTTTACTCCCTTAACCTTTACTTATCATTAATAACCTATTTTATAAAGTCAAGAAATGTCTCATCTGCTCCTGTGTCAAGCAAGAAATCAACTATTACCCACTCATTCGCCGGTGATAGAACATCAGCACTGATATAAGGTCGAAAGATACCAGCTTCATTCTCGTATTTACCCCGAAAGGTCATAATACCCAAATCCTCCTCTTATATGGGATATGCCTCACTAACGGCCCCCTTTCAGGACACCTCTCTTTTGCTTTACCGATGGCCTCCTCCCAGGTATCACCCACAAATAGCGTCTGTTCAACTATTGCAATATATTTGCCCTTATACTTCTCCCAAATCTCTGCCGAATGCTGGGAAAGCCAATTACTATCAGCAGTAACTTCTTGGGCCCTCTGCTTTTCTTCCTCGGTTGCAGGTCTACTTTCAACGAGTTTTAAAGCCATCATTCCACCTCCTAATTTGGCATAAAACTAAATTATGATAGATACATTCCTTTTGTGCTGTTCTTGCAGTTCCTGGCATAGCAAAAATATATAAAAGCTCAATCCGATTGTCAAGAAAATACCACGTTGTTTACTTGTTGCGTCGTTTTATCTAATCCCCGCTTCCAATTCCGGACATTTATAACCCACCATGACTCGTCCGAATCAATAAATGAAAATGATTGTACAAAGTCAGGTCAAACCTTGAGTGGACTTCCCAGAAAAATCAGTCGCTGAATTAAAACTTCTATTTAATTTCAAATCCTTCGACAGGCTCAGGACAGGTAGTTAGATGAAATGGCAAGTGAAAGGCCTATCCTTCGACCCCGCCGCAGGCGGGGCTCAGGACAAGTTTTTTTAAAAATGGGGAAACTTTCCCTTCGGCAGGCTCAGGACAGGTTTCTAAACTAAATGGCCTCTCCGCGGATTATGATGCAATCTTAGAATTCTGCAATAGGTGGATAGGCGCCCCGATGGACATCGGGGAGCCCGCAATGTAGGGGCCGACACCTGCCTGCCATAGTTTCAACGAAGGCAGGTCTGTGTCGGCCCTAATCCTTCGACGAGCTCCCTTCGAGCGCCTCAGGGCAGGCAGGACAGGTAAGGATGGATCCCTGTGTTGGCAAATCCCAATGAACAAATCCCAAATCCCAATGGATAAGGTGGAACTAACTAGTATAATTTATGAAATTCGTGTTTCAAATTCCAATTCAATCCCTTCGACTTCGCTCAGGACAGGCATTTACAATTTGCATTTTTCAATTTACAATTTCTTTAGGGTCCACCCCTACAAGTCTGAGGAGGACTGAATACCGGGGCTCGAAAGCCCCGGCTATCCAGCACAGGGAACTTAAGGGAATTTTAAGGAAACTCCAGACTGGCATTTGCTTGACCTGTGGGCTGATTTAGGCTATAATATTATGAAAAAGGAGGTTTTCTGATGTTAGTGGGTAAGATAATGACGAAAAATACCCTCGTTCTCTCCAGGAGTGACTCGGTACACAAAGCCTTTCTTCTTTTAAAGGATAACAAGATTCGCCACCTCCCGGTGGTAGAGAGAAAAAAGGTAGTGGGTATTGTGACCGACCGGGATATCCGACATTTTATTGTTCCTCGAAAGGATCCCCGGACAAAGGGGAAATTCAATTATCAGCTCCGGGAGCTTACGGTGGAAGAGGTAATGACTCCTGATCCCATTACGGTAACTCCCGACACTAACATCGAACGGGTAGCCAGACTGATGTTAGAGCATAAAATCGGGGGCATCCCGGTTGTCGACGAGAAGCAGAGGCTGGTGGGGATAGTCACCGAGGAAGATGCCTTGAGGGTCTTCGTTGAGCTGATGGGGATTTTAGTGTCGGATAAAAGGATTGATGTAACGATGGATACCAGGCCCCGGGCCTTCGAACGGGTCTGCCAGATTATGCAAAATCATGGGGCTTCGGTGGTCAGTGTGGGCCTTTCCCCGGAAAAAAAGAAAGGTAAACGAACCTACTACTTTCGGCTAAGTGTTCGTGAGCTGGAACCAGTGATTGCCGCCCTCAATCAAGAGGGTTTCACCGCTATCTCATCCTGACCCAAGGGGACAAATGAGCCAGATTAGCAAAAAGGAAGCCAAGGAGTTAGGGATCGAACCGATGGGGATCCTGAGAATGATCCGCCAGGAGCTTCATCGCCCGATAGTGGGATTTAAGGATAAGAAGCGCTATCAGCGGACAAGAGGGAAAATGCGGGAAAGGCAGGCAGTAGCAGGAGCGGAGGGCAGATGATTGAAGAGGTTCTGCACCTGGTGAGCAGGCCCAGCCGTTATCTGGGGGATGAGGTAAACTCCATTCATAAAGATCTGTCCCGGGTAGAGCTAAAGGTTGCCCTGGTTTTTCCCGACCTATACGAGGTGGGGATGTCCCATCTGGGTCTCCAGATCCTCTATCAGATCCTTAACCAGCACCCTAAGATCGCGGCGGAGAGAGCCTATGCCCCGGGAGCGGATATGGAGAGGATTCTTCGGGAGAGAAAGATCCCTTTACTCTCCCAGGAATCTCGCACTGCGCTCCGGGAGTTCGACATCCTGGGTTTCACGCTTTCGAGTGAACTTAACTACAGTACGGTCTTGAGTATCCTTGATCTGGCAGGAATACCCTTTTATTCCCGGGAAAGGGATGCCCGCTACCCTCTGGTCATCGGGGGAGGTCCCTGTGCCTTCAACCCTGAGCCTCTGGCGGATTTCTTCGATGCCTTTGTCCTCGGGGATGGAGAGGAGGTTATTCTGGAGATCTCCGAGGCGGTTACTCAGTGGAAAAGGCACCGAGGGCAGAAGGAGGAGCTGTTAAAAGCTCTCTCCCGGATCCCCGGGGTCTACCTCCCTTCCTTCTTCGAGCCCAGATATCTACCTGATGGAAGGATCGAGAAGATACTACCACTTTCTGCCGATTATCAAAAGGTGGAAAAGAGGGTTCTGGCCGATCTTGATCAGGCACCCTTTCCCAGTAAACCCATTATCCCTTTTATGAATGTGATTCATGACCGTTTGAACCTGGAGATTGCCCGGGGATGCACCCGAGGGTGCCGCTTCTGCCAGGCCGGGATTATCTACCGCCCTACCCGGGAACGCTCTCCCCGAAAGATTGTTCAGATCGTCGAGCAAGCACTGGAGGTGACAGGTTATGAGGAACTCTCCCTTCTCTCTCTGAGCGCGGGGGATTACCGGGCGATTGACCCGCTGCTTACTTGCTTAACCCGCAGATATGCTGAGTGCAAGATAGCAATCTCCCTACCTTCGCTCCGAGTGGGGTCGGTCAGTAAGCACCTTCTCCAGGAGATAAAGAAGGTTCGCAAGACCGGCTTTACCATTGCCCCGGAGGCTGGGAGCCAGCGGCTACGCAATGTCATTAATAAGGGCAGTACCGATGAGGAAATCCTTCAGATCGCGGGATTGGCCTTTCAACTGGGATGGCAATCGATAAAGCTTTACTTTATGACCGGCTTACCTACTGAGAGCCAAGAGGACCTTGAAGCAATTATCGAGATGGCTCACCGGATAAAATCAGCTGGTAAAAGTAGAAAGGTTAATTTAAGTTTCTCCACCTTTATCCCTAAACCTATGACTCCTTTCCAATGGGAACCTCAGATTACTCTAGAGGAAATGGAGGTCCGGAGGGCTTTTCTCCGAAAGGGAATTAGCAGAAAAGGGCTACATTTCAAGGGGCAAGAGTCAACACTGAGCCTGCTGGAGGGGATCCTGGCCCGGGGGGACCGGAGATTAGCCCCGGTGATCCTGAGTGCTTTTCGTCGGGGAGTCCGTCTTGACACCTGGAGTGAGCACTTCCGCTTCGATCTCTGGAGGCAGGCCTTTATTGAGCATGGTATTGATCCAAATTTTTACACCAATCGCCGACGGGAACCCACCGAGGTGTTCCCTTGGGATCACCTTAGCTGCCGGGTTACCAAGAATTTCTTATGGGGAGAGGCCCAGAGGGCCCGGCAGGAGCTAACTACTCCTGACTGTCTCGAAAGTAAGTGCCTTGAGTGTGGGGTTTGTGACTTTGAGAAAATTAATCTCAAGCCGTCTGAACCGGAGGATATGGCACATTTAGGGAAAGAGGTGAAATCCTTTAGTGTTCGAGCCCGTAAGTTTGAGTGGACAACCAAGATCCGCTCCCGATTTTCTAAACTAGGAGAGGCTCGTTTCTTAAGTCACCTGGAGCTGATTTCCTGCTTTCACCGGGCTCTTCGGAGGGCCGGTCTTCCTCTGGAATACTCAGGCGGGTTCCATCCTCTGCCCAAAATTAGCTTCGGACCTCCTCTTCCGGTGGGGATGGGAAGCCTGGCTGAATATGTGGATTTTAGGCTTAATGGTTCAATAAGGCCGAAGGATTTCACTGAGGCCCTAAATCAGGAGCTACCTCAATCCGCCTCCGGCGGACTGCGAATCCTGGAATCGCAGGAAATTCCTCTGAAATCCAACTCTATCTTCAGCAGCATTATCCAGGTTAGCTATGAAATTCCCCTGACGGAGTTGAAGGAGGCTTCCCGATTGGAACCAGTGGTGGCTATTGAAAGATTTCTTCAATCCCCTGAGGTCATTATTGAGCAGGAGAAGAAAGGCCGGTTCAGAAAAAGGGATATTCGGTCTCTGGTTAAGAGCCTTTCGCTCCGGGATGATAAGCTTGAGCTTGTCTTGAGAACCGGAGAGGAAAGTATTGTAAAGCCGACCATAGTGCTTAGGAAAATCTTCGAACTGGGAGATGAAGAGGCCTCACACTTGCGGATATTGAAGACCGAGGTAGTGTTCCAGGGAATTTTACCCCTAAGAGGTTAAACTCTGATGGTGACCCTTTAGTGGTTAGTAAAACTCTGTAAGATACATGTCCTGAGCTTGTCGAAGAATCGGTTGGGCCAATCGGTTGTGGTTACGCAACTCGTATCGGAATTCGTAAAGCGGTTATGCCTGCCTGTGCGTTGCACGCAGACAGGGATGAAATCAAAAAGCCAATAGTGCAAGGGGAAACGCAACCGAGTGACGAAAGACGAAACGAGCCCCGTAGAAATAAGTTGCTAAATGTGATTACTTTCGATATATATCGAGAATTTTTCACGGGGCGAGCAGCGCAACCGAATAACGGATAACCAATAAAAACACTGTCAAACAAAGATATGGCTGGAATTATCAAATAAAACAAGTTCACTACCTAAAATAAATAGGAGTTTAAATGTCTAATCAATTGGTGATCAACGTTACATCTCAGGAAACCCGAGTAGCCTTGATGGAGAATGGGGTAATTGCTGAACTCTACTTCGAGCGGGCCCGGGATCGGGGAATTCTTGGCAGCATTTTCAAGGGGAGGGTGGTTCGGGTTCTCCCCGGGATGCAAGCTGCCTTTGTGGATATTGGCCTGAAGCGAGCAGCCTTCCTCTATGTCTCTGATGTCTATGAGGATTTCGAGGAGTTCGAAGCTTTCCAGGAGAAAAATGAGAGAATCGAGGGAAAGACCGAGACTCCTGCCTGTCCCACGGAGTCTGGCAGGGAGGATGCCATGAAGATTAACCGTCCCTCGAATAGTACAGTATCTTCTTCCCAGATCCAGGATCTCCTTCGTGAGGGACAGGAGCTACTAGTTCAGATGTCCAAAGAGCCTCTGGGATCCAAAGGAGCCAGGGTAACCACGCATTTAACTCTGCCCGGGCGATATTTGGTTTTCATGCCCACAGTGGATCATGTAGGTATTTCCCGCCGAATCCTTAAAGAAACTGAGCGATATCGCTTGAAGGAAATAGTAAATAAGATCAAGGCTTCGGACGCAGGTTTCATTGTCCGGACCGCGAGTGAGGGGGCCAGTGAAGAAGATCTCAGGTCTGATATGCAATTTCTGCTGAAGCTCTGGAATGACATCCAGAGAAAGAAAGAGCAAGCCCAGGTTCCATCAGTTATTCACCATGAACTAAATCTTACTCTCTGGGCAGTGAGGGATCTGTTCACCGCTCAGGTAGAGAAGCTGATCATTGACTGCCCGAAAGAATACGAAAAGGTGATGGAGTTTATCGATACCTTTATGCCCCAGCGCCGTCATCTCGTGGAGCTCTACCAGGAGGATGAGCCAATATTCCACTACCTGGGAATAAAGATTGATGAGGCTTTGCAAAGAAAGATATGGCTCAAATCAGGGGGATACATCATTATTGAGCAAATGGAGGCCCTCACCGCAATTGATGTTAACACCGGCCGGTATGTGGGTAAAAGGAGTCTCGAGGAGACCATCCTGCAGACCAACCTCGAGGCAGTCAAGGAGATAATTTATCAACTTCGCCTTCGCAACATTGGAGGAATCATTATCATTGACTTTATTGATATGGAAAAGGAGCGCCACCGCGAGAAGGTCTTCAATGCTCTTAAAGAGACCCTAAAGTCTGATAAGGCTAAAAGCAATATCCTGAAGATCTCCAGTCTGGGATTGATGGAGATGACCAGGGAGAGGAACCGGGAAAGTGTAGGAAGGACTCTAAGTGAGCCTTGTCCCTACTGCGAGGGAAGGGGGTTTCTTAAAAGTAAAACCACCCTGTGTTATGAGATCTTTCAGGAGATTCGCCGGGAAGCTCCAAAGATGAAAGGCGATAGAGTCTTTGTTAATGTTCATCCCGATATTGCTGACCTTCTTTATGATGAGGAAAACGAAGGGGTCGAGGAGCTGGAGAAAAAATACTCCAAGCGGATCATTATCCGCGCCAGAAATGACTATCATCAGGAGCAGTTTGAGGTAATGGGATGAGCTATTTTGCGGGTATCAATTATGTAAAAAAGGGGACAGGCTACTTTTTGGTTGCTGGGGAAAAGTATGTTCCCTCCCCTTGCCTGTCCTGAGCCCTTCGGCTTCGCTCAGGATAAACTCCGTCGAAGGGATGGGGGATCCCGATGGACATCGGGACGATGTCCATCGGGGTGAAGTGGGGGTGGGGGTGAACAATTGTAACCATGAATTTGCAATAAAATCCCCCTCACCTCAATCCTCTCCCCGATGGGGAGAGGAAGTTTATGGTAAAAATTTCCTTAAAGAAGGGTTTTTCAACAGCCCCCCTGTCCCCTTTTATTATTAAATCGAAGCTTATCTCTTGGAATACTGGAAGCGCTTGCGGGCTCCGGGCTGACCATATTTCTTCCGCTCTTTGATCCGGGAATCCCGGGTAATAAAACCTGCTTTCTTCAGGGTTGGTCGCAGAGACTGATTTACCTCCAGCAGGGCCTTGCTGATCCCGTGCTTGATCGCATCAGCCTGGCCGGAGAGCCCTCCCCCACGGACATTGACTGAGATATTATATTGGCCTTCGGTCCGGGTCAGTCTCAGGGGCTGAAGGATAACCATTCGGGAGGTAGCCCGGGAGAAATATTCCTCCAGGCTGCGTCGGTTTACTATGATCTTTCCCTCCCCCGGCGTCAGCCAGACCCGGGCAATAGAGGTCTTGCGTTTCCCGGTTGCATAGAATCTTTGCTCCGCCATTCCTTCTCCTTTCTCATATATCCAGGATCTCGGGGTGCTGAGCCTGATGGGGGTGCTCCCCTCCTGCATAAACCTTAAGCTTCTTGATAAGCTTCCTTCCCAGTCGATTCTTGGGAAGCATTCCCTTTACCGCCTTATGCACTACTTCCGTTGGGTCCTTCTGCATCAGTTTCTCGGCAGTGATGCTTTTTATCCCCCCGATATACCCGCTGTGGTGGTAATAGACCTTATCCTTCAGCTTCTTCCCGGTAAAGCGAACCTTGTCCGCATTGATTACAATCACAAAGTCGCCGGTATCCACATGGGGGGTAAAGATGGGCTTATTTTTACCCCGGAGAACCTGGGCAATCTCGCTGGCCATCCGGCCCAGAACCTTACTCTGGGCATCTACCAACCACCACTTCTCCTCCATGTCACTCTTCTTGGCACTGAAAGTTCTTTTAAGCATTTTTTATCACCAGTGTTTTAATACTTAACCTCTACCAGAAATAGCCCCTGCGGAGGGGCAGTACGTCCAGCCTGGCTTCGATCCCGGGCTTCTAATATCTGCTTAAAACCGGTCACGGTGGTCTTTCCCCTTCCTACTTCCACCAGGCTGCCCACGATGCTACGCACCATATGGCGGAGAAAGGCAGTAGCCTCTATGGTGATCTTAATAAGATCCTTTTCCTTCCGTACTGAAACTCTCTTGATCCGACGCCAGGGGTTATCACTACTGCAGTCAGCTGCTTGAAACGAAGAGAAATCATGTTCCCCTTTTAAAACGGAAGCAGCCTTATTCATTGCCTTAACATCCAACTGCACGGGGATGAACCAGGAAAATCTCCGATGGAGAGCCGAGGGGATCTTCCGGTTCAAGATGATATATTGATAAACCTTGCTCTTCGCATCCCGGCGGGAATTAAAACTTCCCCCCACCTCGCTCGCAGATTCAATAACTATATCAGGGGGAAGAAGAGAATTCAAGCCCCGCAGCAGGGCCCCGGGCTCGATCCTGCTATTTGTCTTAAAATCAACCACCTGACCCCGGGCATGAACACCGGCATCAGTTCTGCTGGCTGCGGTGGTCTTTACTGATTCACCGGTAATTATCCTTAGCTTATCTTCCAAGACCTTCTGAATCGTAGGAGCATTTTTCTGGGTCTGCCAGCCGTGATAGTTTGTGCCCTCATATTCAATGACGAGCTTGATACTGCGCACAATCTAAAGATTAAAATTCAAACATCAACCCGCCGAACCAGGTAGAGTTGCTGAAATCAAAGCCTTCCTTTTCGCCAAAATCATCAACAGTGGCCTTTCGGTACTCAAAAATCAAATAGGTATTATTGATCCCATAATCTATATCCAGTTTATTAGCATGTTTTCGATCAAACAAATCCAATAGGAGTTGCCCCCCCCCACCGTAGTGATGCCCCCATTTCCCCCCATCGAGAACCTCTTCGCCGTCCTTGCGGCTCTCCCGGAAGTAATAATAATCTACTCCTACTTTGGCGAAGGGGACGAACAACTGATTTTTAAAAAAGGCCAATCGATAGACCATCGAAACTTCAGTAGGAACTACCCGGAAGGTATATTCCTCCTTGGATTTTTCCCAATTCTCTGGATCAATAGCAGTCTCTGGAACGACGAGACCGTGCCCGGTTTGTTTGAAATAACCGATCCCGGCATCAACCCCTAAGATCCCTATTTGATCCAGGAACTGCCATCCCAGTTCAACCTCGAATAAAAAACCCTTATCGCTTCCATATATCAATTCATAGCTTGGATCGATATCCTGAGCATTGTAACTAGCTCCCCTCAGCTCAATGGAGTAACTCTGGGGAGATTCATCAGCCCAGGCCGGGGAAGAAAAAGCTATTGGCAGGAAGGAAAGTGTAATGATAATTAAGGCCTTTTTCAAAGCTGTTTTCCGCCTAACCAGCCAGATTGATAAGAAGAATAATAAGCATAATAGAAAACACTTCTGGATAAGGGTAGTCTTGGTTAGAAATAGACTCAGGCCGATAAGTGGGATGAGCAGTAACCTTGCCAGAGCCTTAAGGGCCTCGCTTTTTGAGACATAATTTGCAAGATATGGACTGGATTGATAATACCCGGAGACGAACTTTCTTCCCCAATTATTGGTCATCAGATAATTATCCCTGAATTCCCTGAGAAACTTTACATATCCGGACTGATAAGACCCAAAAGCTGCCGTGGCAATAAAACAGCCACCTTTTTCGTCAGTTATGGCACCTAACCCCACTGCGTCCTCCGGGGCAATAGTTATTCCTTCACCCCGCTCACCTGCGAAAAGCCCGCTCTCATTCGTCGCCTCATCATATGCAGAAATGGCGAAGGCATACTCGGTGTCATTATTAAGCCCGGTTACATCATGACTACTAGGATTTTCTGCAACCTCACTATAATCGTATTCGTCCGGATTAGTTGTGCCCAGGATAAAATTAGTAGTAACAGTAACTTCTGCAATATAAACAAAGTAACCAGCAGTATCACCTGAGGGGCTCGGGCCCCACTCTAAAAATGCCTTTTCATCCCCAGGCTCGGCAGTAAGACTAGGGGGGGGGTCGGGATCGTCGGTATCCAGAGTAATATTTTCTGACGCTTCTCCGGTCTCTTGAGTGGTAGTAGTATTGGTTACATAAATATTAATGGTGTATGTTTTGTCCAGATTTTCACTAATTGTACAAGGACCTTCTCCTCCAATCATGATGTCACATTCTAAATTGCTCGGCAGAATTTTTAGAGATTTTTCTCCATTTGCCACATATCCGGTTCCAGATTCAAGTACAAACCCTTCTCCTTTGTTTTCGCCGTCTCGATTGATCGTGTAGTTACCACCTTGATCTGCTTCCCATGTTATTATTGAATACCCGCTATCATCAGGGTCATCATTTATTACATTACGGCTGACGGAATTAATTTGCACAATCGGCGCCTGGGCCAGGCTAATTCCTGGGAAAACAAGGATGACTGCAATTAAGAGGAAAATAAACCCCGTTAGAAGCTTCCACGAGGCTTTAGTCTGTCTGAGGCGGTTCGCTAAAGAATCTAAAAAATGTCCACCCCGTAAAAGACCAGAGGTCTTACGGGGTTTATCCTCGGGGCAAACCACGGTGCTTTCTAATGGGGTAAACATAATTTGCTGAAGAATATTGGTTAATTCCATTGCTTTTTATATATTAGAAAATATACTCTGCAAATAGTTCAAATAATAAAATATCATTAAATACAAAATCCGTCAAGGAAATTACAAAATGAGGAATTTGCGTTGTAGCATTTTTTCTATCCCCCTCCCCTTAATCCCCTCCTACCAGAGGAGGGGAATCTTATCCTGAGCCCCTCCGCCTTACTCAGGATAAACTCCATCGAATGGATGGGAGAGTACCATGCGGTTTCCTCCCCCTTGATGGGGGAGGATTGAGGTGGGGGTGAATTTTTATCTTTCACCTAAACAATGCCCCGCAAACCTTGAAAAGCCGTTCTATTTTGGGGTAAAGTTTTTTCCGAAACCACTATACCCTGCATGTATACTCGCCCTCGTAACAACGAAAATGGCTCAAAATAGCCGGGATTTGTAGGGGTGAACCTCAGTGCCCACCCTTGGGCCGACAGAGACGTCGGCCCCTACTAAATCAGTCAAGGAAATTACAGATATTTTTCCACCAGGATCTCGGCGATCTGGACGGCATTCAGGGCCGCTCCTTTGCGAAGCTGGTCGCCCACCACCCAGAAGTTCAGGCCATTCTCCACTGAATCGTCCTCCCGGATCCTGCCCACAAAGCAGTCATCCTGCCCGGCGACAAATATGGGCATTGGATACCGGTTGCTGGCGGGATCATCGTCTACCTGGACCCCGGGTGCTTGGGAAAGCAGCTTTCTTGCTTTGTCCGCAGTAAGCTTCCGCTCGGTTTCGATATTCACCGAGACCGAATGGGCCCGGAACACCGGGACCCGCACAGTAGTAGCGGTGATCCGGATACTGTCATCATGGAGCATCTTACGGGTCTCATCCCTCAGCTTTTGCTCTTCTTTGGTATAGCCGTTATCCAGAAAGGCATCAATATGGGGGATAAGATTAAAGGCAATCTGGTGGGGGAAGGCCTCCACCTTTGGCTCTTCTCCCCTAACATAAGCCTTTACCTGGGCCTCCAGTTCCCTCATTGCCGCGGCCCCGGCCCCGGAGACTGCCTGGTAGCTGGAGGCCACCATTCTCTTAACCCGGGCATAATCGTGCAGGGGCTTCAGGGGAACGATAGCAACAATGGTGGTGCAGTTGGGATTGGCAATAATCCCCCGGTTTTTATACAGGGCAATATCATGGGGATTAACCTCGGGAACCACCAGCGGGATATCCGGCTCCATCCGAAAGGCCGAGCTGTTATCTACCACCATCGCACCGGCCTCAACCGCTGCCGGAGCAAACTCCTTGCTCCGGGTAGCCCCGGCAGAAAATAGGGCAAGCTCTACTCCGTTGAAAGAATTGGGAGTCAGCCTCTCTACTTTCACTTCTTTGCCCTTAAAGCTGAGCACTTTCCCTTCCGACCTTTCGGAAGCAAGATAGCGGATCTCTCTTACCGGGAAATTCCGCTCTTCCAGGATCTTAATCATTGCCTCCCCTACCGCCCCAGTGGCTCCCGCCACCGCAACTGAAACCCCTTCCTTTTTCATCTTAAACCTCTGTTTCTAGCCTCTTGAACCTTAACTTTCAATATTACTGGAGTTTACTCAAAATCTTTCAATCCAACTCATGTGGATTATACGAATCGCCTTATTCCGCCTTAGGCGGAATGGAAAGCCCCGCCTATCCACTGGATGACCAAATCCTACAAGGGAAAATTTCTTCGTGTAATTCGAGTAATTCGTGGTTCAAATCCTAATTCAATCATTTTCATTTTACATTTTGCAATTTACATTTTGCAATTTCTTTAGTGTCTACCTTATCCCTTCGGCAAGCTCGGGACAGGTCGGGCCGACAGGGACCTACCTACGCTGAAGATATGGCAGGCAGGCGTCGGCCCCTACTTGCTTTTATAGTAGCCTCTCCCGGATTAGTTCTCCCATCTCCCTGGTTCCGACCAGCTTTTCCCCCTCCTGGTGGATATCTAAAGTGCGGTAGCCTTCATCCAGCACCTTAACTATCGCCCTTTCAATCTCCTCGCTGGCCTCTTCATGATTGAAGGCGAACCTTAGCATCATCGCCGCGGAGAGAATTGTCGCAATGGGATTGCCCTTATTCTGGCCAGCCCGGCCCGGGGCTGAGCCGTGAATGGGCTCATAGATCCCCACCTTTCCTCCGATACTGGCCGAAGGCAGCATCCCGATAGAGCCGGAAAGCATGGATGCCTCATCTGCCAGGATGTCTCCGAACATGTTAGTGGTTACGATTACATCGAACTGCCGGGGATTTCGGATCAATTGCATGGCACAATTATCTACATACATGTGTTTGAGCTCTACATCCGGATATTCTACAGCAACCCGGGTTACGACTTTCCGCCACAAGACATTGCTTTCCAGAACATTGGCCTTGTCTACGGAGGTGAGTTTTTTCCTGCGGCTACGGGCAAGCTCAAAGCCGACCCGGGCAATCCTTTCTACCTCCGGGGTGGTATAAACCAGGGTGTTATACCCCTTTTCTTTACCTCCGGCGAGCTTTTTAATTCCCTTGGGCCTGCCGAAATAAAGTCCCCCTACCAGTTCCCGGACCAGCATAATGTCCACTCCCTCGATCAGCTCCCGCTTCAAAGGAGATGAATCGGCCAGAACCGGGAGAACCTTCACCGGACGAAGATTGGCAAAGGCCTTCAACTCCGCACGGAGGGCAAGTAGAGCCCGCTCCGGTCTTAATTCATATTCTACTTCATCCCATTTTGGTCCTCCCACCGCTCCGAGAAGAACCGCATCTGACTTTTTGGCTATCTGGATGACCTCATCCTTGATTGGCACTCCGTATTCATCCAGGGAACTTCCACCTATCAACGCCTCCTCAAACGAAAAATCAAGCTTATGTTTTACCCCAACTACTTTCAGTACACCAACTGCCTCGACTGCTACCTCTTTTCCTACCCCATCTCCCGGCAAAACTAAGATCTTATACATATTACTTACTCATTCTATTCATTATGTAATTGATTAACCCCCCGGATTTAATCAGCTCCTGCATGAACGGTGGAACTCCCCGGGCCTTAAATTCCTTTCCTTTGGTTTGATTCCGGATCTCCCCGGTGCCAAGGTCAACCTCCAACATATCCCCTTCCTCCGTAGATTCTACTGCCTCGGGGCATTCCAGGATGGGCAGTCCCATATTGAACGAATTGCGGTAAAAGATCCGGGCGAAGCTCCGGGCAATGACACAGGAGATACCGGCTGCTTTGAGAGCAAGCGGGGCATGCTCCCTTGACGAACCGCACCCGAAGTTCTTACCGGCCACAACAATATCACCGGGCTTTATCTTCTGGGCGAACTGGGTCACGACTACCTCCAGGCAGTGAGTTGCTAACTGTTCAGGATCAGAGGAACTTAGATACTGAGCAGGAATGATCTGGTCGGTGTCAATATTGTCCCCGAACTTCCAGGCATTTCCTTTGAGTTTCATCGACATAGCTTTATTGAATCTCTTCCGGGCTTCCGATCCTCCCGAATACTGCCGAAGCGGCAGCTACCGCGGGATTCGTAAGGTAGACCTCACTTTGAGGATGTCCCATCCTTCCCACAAAATTTCGGTTGGTAGTAGCCACTGCCCGTTCTCCTTCGGCCAGAACACCCATATGCCCGCCCAGGCAAGGACCGCAGGTAGGGGGGCTGATGATCGCCCCGGCATCCAGGAAGACCTCAAACAGCCCCTCTTTCAATGCCTGGTGGTATATTTCGGGAGTAGCCGGGATCACAATCAGCCTGAGCCCGGCAGAGGCCCTTTTCCCTCTCAAGATTCCGGCTGCCACCCGGAGATCCTCAAGCCGGCCGTTAGTACAGGAGCCGATAACTACCTGATCAATAGGGATATCTCCCACCTCACTGATCCCCCGGGTATTTTCCGGTAGATGAGGGAAGGCCACCTGGGGCTCGATCCGGGATACATCATACTCTTTTATTTCCTGGTATCTTGCTTGGCGGTCGCTGCCAAGTTGTTCATAGGGCTGATTTACCCGGCCCTGGAGGTATTCCTCGGTAATTTTATCCGGAGCGATAATTCCGCTTTTTGCCCCGGCTTCTACTGCCATGTTGCAGATAGTGAACCTCCCGGCTATCGGGAGTTGTTCAATCACTTCCCCGCTGAACTCCATCGCTTGATAGAGAGCGCCGTCGACACCAATATTCCCAATAGTATAGAGGATTAGGTCCTTTCCCTCTACCCACTTCTGACATTTTCCATAATAGACAAACTTGATAGTTTCCGGAACCCGAAACCAGAGCTCACCGGTAAGCATAGCCGCAGCCAGATCGGTGCTTCCTACCCCAGTAGAAAAGGCTCCCAAGGCCCCGTAAGTGCAGGTATGGCTGTCGGCCCCGATGATCAGTCCACCCGGCTGAATTAGCCCCTTATCAGGGAGAAGGACATGCTCAATGCCGGAGGTTCCTCCCTCAAAATAATTGATAATACCCTGCTTGCGAGCAAAATTCCGAAGAAGCTTACATTGTTCGGCAGAATCGATGTCTTTATTGGGGGTAAAATGGTCTGCTACCAGGGCAATCTTTTCCTTATCAAAGACCTTCTTGCCCCCGGCCTTCTGGAACTCAGCAATGGCGATCGGGGCAGTAATGTCATTGCCCAGAGCCAGATCTATCTTTGCCATTATCAATTGCCCCGGACTTACTTCCTCCAGTCCGGCATGCCGGGCCAGGATCTTTTCAGTAATAGTCATCCCCATTTTTAATTACGCGTTTTTAAGGTCCCCTTCTCCGGCGTTTCTTACGATACTCCATCTTATTAAGGGCATTGATATAGGCCATAGCACTGGCAACGATAATATCGGTATGAGCACCCTGGCCAATGGCCGTTTTTCCTCCCTCTTCCAGGTTGACAGTAACCCCTCCCTGGGCATCAGTTCCTTTGCTGATAGCGTTTATTGAAAAACGGAGCAATTTGCTTTTGGTCCTGGTGATCTTGGCAATGGTATTATAGGCAGCGTCTACCGGGCCATCACCAAATCCGGCGTCCTTGATTACCTTGCCATCTATCTCTAACTGGACAGTAGCGGTAGGTATGGTCTCACTTCCGCTGGTAACATTAATAGAGACTAATTTATATCGTTCCGGGATCCGCAGGACTTCATCGGCAACGATGGCCTCCAGATCTTCATCATAGATCTGCTTCTTCTTATCAGCGAGTGCTTTAAATCTCCTGAATGCCTTCTCCAGATTCTCTTTGCTCAGATCGTAGCCCAGAGATTTCAGTCTCTCCCGGAAGGCATGTCTGCCCGAGTGTTTTCCCATTACCAGGGTATGGGACGGCAGGCCAATCGACTCCGGGGTCATAATCTCATAGGTCTGTCTTTCCTTCAGCAGCCCATCCTGGTGGATACCCGCCTCGTGGGCAAAGGCATTGGCCCCGACAATTGCCTTGTTAGGCTGAACCACAATCCCGGTAATATGAGAGAGGAGACGGCTGGCAGGGTAGATATACCGGGCATTAATATTGGTAGTAAGTTTAAATATATCCTTCCGGGTATTGATTGCCATAACAATCTCTTCCATAGAGGCATTCCCGGCCCTCTCCCCGATGCCGTTGATCGTGCACTCCACCTGCCGGGCCCCGGCCTTAATGGCAGCGATCGAGTTAGCCACTGCCAGCCCGAGATCATTATGGCAGTGGACGCTAATGGTAACCCCCTTAATACCAGGCACATTCTTCCGGACATATTTGATTAAGGAAGCAAACTCATCGGGAACACTATAACCTACTGTATCCGGGATATTAATGGTGGTGGCCCCGGCCTTGATCGCCGCCTCGAAGACCTGGCAAAGATAATCAGGGTCAGAGCGGGTAGCATCCTCAGCAGAAAACTCCACCATCGGGCAGTAGGCCTTGGCATGACTCACTGCCCGGACAGCATCCTCCAGCACCTGCTTCCGGGATTTATTCAATTTATATTTGAGGTGGATGTCAGAGGTGGCGATAAAGGTATGGATTGCCGGCTTTTCTGCATACTTTACGGCCTCCCAGGCCCGATCGATATCCTTGAGTTCAGTTCGGGCCAGCCCGACTATTACCGGAGCCCGGATCGAGCGAGCAACGGCCTTTACTGACTCAAAATCTCCCTCCGAGCTGGCCGGGAATCCGGCCTCGATAATATCCACCTGGAGCTTGGCAAGCTGCTCGGCCATCCGCAGCTTCTCCCCCACATTCATACTCGCCCCCGGAGACTGCTCTCCATCCCGTAAAGTGGTGTCAAAGATCAGAATCTTATTTTGTCGAGTAGGCATCTTCAACAACCTCCTTAATTCGAGTGATTTCCATAGGCTAACTCCTGTGAATATAAGAAAATGCCTCCCCGGAGGGAGGCCTTTCAGAACTTCCTCGTTGGATTTTCTTTAAATAATGCCTTCTTTTTCTCCAGATCGTTCTTGGCTTTTCTGGTCGATACTTTCTATCTTTTGAACAACCTTAATTTCGGGGCGCACAATTTTCTCCTTCTTCTTTCTTCGGTAAAGGATCAACCCTTCGATCGGTCCCGAAGCGGTATAAACCGTTAGGGTGATAAAAAATAGAATCTCTGGTTCCGCCACAACCAGAACCAGGCCAATAAGTGAAAGGAGAAGCACGCTGAAAGGTTTTCGCTTAATTAATCCCAACTCATCCTTAATATTTGAGTAAGGGATGGTGCTTACCATCATCAAGGCCAAAGCATAAGTCAATAAAAGAAAGGTTAGGTGCCGGGAGGGATTTACTTCCCATTGTAAATAATAAAAAATTATAATAGTGGTTGCTATCATCCCCGCAGCTACCGGAGAGGGAAGTCCTTTAAATTCCTTCTTCTCCTCAGTATCAATCTGCAGGTTAAATCGGGCCAACCGCAGAGCAGCACAGGCTACAAAGAGAAAACTGGCCAGCCAGCCCCACTTTCCGAATGGCTTTAAGGCCCAAAGGTAAACCAGGATTCCGGGGGCTACCCCGAAGGCTACCAGATCCGAGAGAGAATCGTATTCCAGACCAAACCGGCTGGTAGTTCTGGTGGCCCGAGCCACCATTCCGTCAAAAGCATCTAAAAAACCAGCTACCAGGATAGCGATTGCCCCCCGATAGTACTCCCCATTAATTGATGATATAAGCGAATAAAAGCCGCAGAAAAGGCTGAGGGAGGTAAGAAGATTAGGGAGCAGATAGATCCCCTTCTTCATTGCATCTACTCTTCTTTTTCTTTTCTTTCCTTTTCTCATCTTAAATACCCCACTATGGATTGTCCTCCTTTTACCCGGTCACCCTCCTTGACTATTAGCTCAGTCTCCAGGGGAAGGAAGAGCTCCACCCGGGAACCAAAGCGGATCATCCCGAATCTCTGTCCTTTCTTAAAATAGTCTCCTTTCCTGGCATGGCAAATGATTCGGCGGGCTACCACACCCGCAATCTGGTTAAGCAGGAGCCTTTTATTTTCCCCGGTCTCCAGCAAGATGGATTGGCGTTCATTGCTAATAGATGCCTTGTCCTGGTTAGCCACGAAGAATCTGCCGGGATGATGCCCCACCTCCACTACCCGGGCGGAGAAGGGGATCCGGTTGATATGGACATTGAAGACCGACATAAAGATGCTGACCTTAATAGCCTCAGCCTTCAGGTAATTCTCTTCCCGCACCTTCTCGATTCTTATCACCTTCCCATCCGCCGGGGCTACTACCGCTCTCTCATCCTCAGGAATCTCCCGCTCAGGATTGCGAAAGAAGTAGATCATAAAAAGGCTTATCGCCAGAGAAAATATAGCTGAATAAACCATCCCGGCTAAAGTTAAAAATAGGGCAATCAGAGCAAGAACAATAATAAGGAGATAACCCTCCCGGGCCACCGGAATCTTACTGTCTTTCAATCCTACCCCTGATTTCATAGCTCCCAGAAAAGAGGGTGATCCAGAAAGTCTTTTCAGAACCCCCTCCTCATTAATTATATACTACCCGATAAAAATAGTATATCAAAATTTAAGGAGTGCAGACTGTCACCCATTTTCCCCTTTCCTAAAGTCTCATGATCTGGTAATCTTTACACCTTCCTCAAAATGGAGATTTAACCAGACGACCCTGTCAGGATCAGGAACTCCCCGGATAATTGAGATAGTTATAAATTCCGGGTGGGGATCAACCCGTCCCTCAATATCGGTAAGCACTGCCCGCAGATTATACCTCCCCCCGGGCAGAAGAGATACATCCGCAGTTATGGAATAAGGAAATGTTGGGTCGGGATTGGAGTGGTCGGCATCAATAACAGGCAGATCTAACCATCATTTTTTTCTGGTAGGCCGATACTGAAAGCGCACTTCCTTGACCCTGGCTTTAAAAGGAGGTAAAGGCCACCAATTTTGGGGATCTCTAACTACCGCGAGAACGAATAGCTTACTTTTATCAACCTCCCAGCCATCCCGGGGTACTACTATCCTGGCACTTAAAGTTTCCTCATTGCCACTACCCAACTTCTCCTTATCAGCAAAGGCTAATCCACCTTTTAGCAGAAAACCCGCCAAAGCCATAGACAAAATTAATCCAACTACTCTCTTCATTATTATTCTCCTAAAAAAGGCTCAAAATCTCATCCTCATTATCCACTTACTCCGCCTCCTTCCAGTAGTTAAGCCACTCAGTTGATCTTGTGGATTCAGGGGAAATGGGGGATGGGTTCACATTTTAGGTCTTCTCCCCATCTTTTTGATTTCAAATCTTCGCCCCAAAACATTTTCCATAATAACGTTAGGTGCGTTTATTGCATTTATAGGATTTATGAGGTTCATGTCCTATTTAATTCGAAATTATAACTTTTGCTTTTTTTCAAGGAATCTTTTGGAAGCCCATCCCTACCTGAATAAAATGATTATCATCAGTAAGAATTTGTCTTATCCCTCTCTCTTCCATTATTACCATTGAAGTAATATCAGTAAAGGATATTCTGGGCTTGTCCTTAAATCTTAAGCGGAGCTTCTTGGCCTTATCGAATCGCTGAGGATTGATGTTCTCTAAAATTAAATAACCTTGACTAATTGCCTCATCAAGAAACTCCATTGATTCTTTCGCACCGACAAAAAGCAGATGCTGGAATAGGATCGTGAAGGTCTCATCCAATGCGTAATCACTTGTATAAACAATTCCTCCTTTTAGGCGAAAACCCCGATACCAGTCCTGAACTTCCAAGTGCTTGCGCTCCCGTTTATTACGAAGCACTACCCAGCCCCAGGTATCAACAAAAATCTTCATTTATCGTTCTCAATACAATTCTTCATCAATCCTATGCGCAAAAGATTCCACATCCATACCTCCAATGAACTCCAGGATCGGATCTCGTTCCGGATCAAGTTGTACCGCTTCTTTTCTGGGTTGACGCTCGGTCTTATGACGGAGCGACTTTATGAAATCAATCACTTTATAGAAATCAGTCTCAGAAAGCACCTCGAGTTCTTTGAAAATTTCTTCCTTGATCAACATTCTCCCCATTTATGGATCACCTCCCTCTGAAAAATAGAGTGAATTGGGGGACAGGTTCACATTTTAGGTCTTCTACCCGCCTTTTTGATTTCAAATCTCCGCCCCAAAACATTTTCCATCTCTATCTTTAAATCGGTTATTATCGTAAGCCCAGTTTCTTTGAATTGTTTCCCTAACTTGTCCTGAGCCCTTCGACTTCACTCAGGACAGGTCTGTCGAAGGATAAGATTCCATAATAAAGAAAAATATGGACCCGTTCCCAACTTTACCAAGACCCATTCCTATCTCCCCAGCCAGGGCATCATCTTTCGGAGCCGTCTTCCTACTTCCTCCAATTGATGTCCCTCAGCCTTTTTAGTCAGGGCATTGAAGACCGGCCGGTTGGCCCTATTCTCCAGGATCCATTCCCGGGCAAACTCACCGCTCTGGACCTCCTGCAGGATCTTCTTCATTTCCTGGCGGGTCTGCTCGGTAATTATCCTTGTCCCCCGGGTCAGATCCCCAAACTGGGCGGTATTGCTCACCGAGTCTCTCATCCGGGATACTCCACCCTCATAAATCAGATCAACAATCAGCTTCATTTCGTGAATACATTCGAAATAGGCCATCTCCGGGGCATACCCGGCCTCGATTAGGGTCTCAAATCCGGCGGTCATCAGCTCAGTTATCCCCCCGCAGAGAACCACCTGTTCCCCAAACAGGTCGGTCTCCGTCTCCTCTCTGAAAGTGGTTTCCAGGACACCGGCCCGGGTAGCTCCGATCCCCCGCGCATAGGCGAGTGCCTTTTTCTTAGCAGTTCCGGATGGATCCTGACAGATGGCAATCAGGGCAGGAACCCCGGCCCCTCTTTCAAACTCCCGGCGCACCAGATGTCCCGGGCCTTTGGGGGCAACCATAATGACATCAACATCCGTTGGAGGAATGATCTGGCCAAAATGGATGTTGAAGCCGTGAGAGAAAAGCAGGGTCTTTCCCTTCTTCAGATTGGGGGCAATCTCCTTCCGATAAAGATCGGCCTGAAGCTCATCCGGGGCCAGGATCTGGATGAGATCGGCTTTTTTTGATACTTCCCCTGCCGAGGCCGGCTTAAACCCGTGCTTGACTGCCAGCTTGTAATTTGGTGTCCCTTTAAGCTCGGCAATGAGCACCTCCAGGCCGCTGTCCCTTAAATTCTGGGCCTGAGCATGCCCCTGGCTTCCATAGCCGATTATCCCGATCTTCTTTCCCCGCAGGACCTTTAGATCTGCATCCTTGTCATAATATACCTTCATCCCGTTAGACCTCCTTTAGTCCACATAAGGCGGATTTACTACGGTATTCATCCCGTTAGAACCAAGAGGTCTAACGGGATGAATCGTAAACTAACCCCCTTAAAAATATTTTTTAGGCTCATCCGAATTATTTTGGGTGAAAAAATCCTAATACCAACTGAGAAATCCTAAATCATAAATCCTAAACAAATCCTAAATTCAAATCCTTCGAGACACTTCGTTCCTCAGGACAGGTATCAAATGTTCAAAACAATTCCTTCGACAAGCTCCCTTCGATAGACTCAGGGCAGGCAGGACAGGGTTTTTTATTTTGATCCGCCAGGGGCGGATTGGTCATTTGATCCGCATTAGGTGGAGCGAATGGTTGAATTGGGATTTGGCCCGCCTCCGCTTACGCTACCGGCGGATTTGTCCGCCTCTGTCCGCCCCAGGCGGACAGAGGCGGATCACTGTCCCCGGGCCATTGCTACCTTTCCAGTTCTAACCACCTCTTTGATCCCCAGCGGCTTAAGTAGGCCCAGGATTGCCCCGATCTTTTCTTCATCCCCGGTTACCTCGATTACATAAGAACCGGGTCTTACATCCACCACCTTCCCCCGGAAGATATCAACGATCCGAAGGACCTCGGCCCTGGTCGACTCCTGCGCGGCCACCTTGACGAGAACCATCTCCCGGTCAATGAAATTCTCTCCACTCAGGTCACTGACCTTGATCACATCAACGAGCTTGTTAAGCTGCTTGGTTATCTGCTCAATGACCTGCTCATTACCCTGGGTCACAATGGTCATCCGGGAGACAGTAGGGTCCATTGTTTCGGCTACTGCCAGGCTTTCGATGTTAAAGCCCCGGGCACTGAAGAGCCCGGCAACCCGGGTAAGGACCCCAAATTTATTCTCCACCAGGACTGAGATAGTATGGCGTATTAGTTCACTCATGGATTTTGCTCGATTTCCTATCAGACTAGAAGCATCTTATCAATTGGTGCCCCGGCCGGGACCATCGGATACACTCCTTCTTCCCGGGCCACTACAAAGTCAATTAACACGGGCTTATCGGATCTCAATGCTTCTTTTATTACCGGAACCACCTCCTCCGGCCTCTCGGCCCGTAGCCCCAGGGCTCCGTAGGCCTCGGCCAGCTTAACAAAATCAGGGGCTATTTCAATGTTGGTGTGTGAATACCTTTTTCGATAAAATAGCTCCTGCCATTGGCGAACCATTCCCAGGCAGCGGTTGTTCAGGATCGCTACCTTTACCGGCAGGCGGTGCTGCACGGCAGTGGTAAGCTCCTGAATGTTCATCTGGATACTTCCATCGCCGGCAATATCAATAACCGTCTTCTTCGGGAAGGCTATCTGGGCACCGATGGCTGCGGGAAAGCCGAAGCCCATGGTTCCCAGCCCCCCGGAGCTCAGGAAAGTCCGGGGCCTGTCGAAGCGATAGAACTGGGATGCCCACATCTGATTCTGTCCTACCTCAGTGGTAATTATTGCCTCGCCTTTGGTCAGCTCATAGATCTTTTCCACCACATACTGAGGTTTGATCTCCTTTTCCTGCTGGTAGCTCAGGGGGTGAGCCTTCCTCCACTTTTCGATCCGGGAAAGCCATTTCCCTTGAGATCTTCTAAATTTTTGGATCTCCTTTTGCTTGCCAAGGTGATTGAGTAAGCTTTTCAGAATAGCCTTCGCGTCCCCCACGATCGGGATATCCACCCGGACATTCTTGCTGATTGAGGTTGGGTCGATGTCAATATGGATTATCCGGGCTCGGGGCGCAAACTCATCGATCTTGCCGGTTACCCGATCATCAAAGCGAGACCCGATAGCGATCAGCAGATCGCACTCAGTTACTGCCATATTGGCCCAGAAGGTGCCGTGCATTCCCAGCATCCCCAGGGAGAGCCGGTGGTTTCCCGGAAAACCTCCCAGACCCATCAGGGTAGAGGTTACCGGGGCATTCAATTTCTCGGCAAAGGCTCTTAACTCCCGGGAGGCACTGGAGCTGATAATCCCCCCTCCACTGTAAATTACCGGTCGGGTAGAGCTGAGGATTAGCTGGAGAGCCTTTTTGATCTGACCGGGATGACCTTCATAGGTGGGGTTATAACTTCTTATCTCTACTTTATCCGGATAAGAGAACTCCGTGATATTACTGGTAATATCCTTGGGCAGATCGATCAGGACCGGGCCGGGCCGACCGGTGGTAGCAATGTAAAATGCCTCCTTGATTGTTCTTGCCAGGTCCTTAACATCCTTCACCAGGCAATTATACTTGGTGCAGGGTCGGGTGATCCCTACTATGTCCGCCTCCTGAAAGGCATCATTTCCTACCAGGGCAGTAGGAACCTGCCCGGTAAAGACCACTATCGGGATTGAATCCATATAGGCAGTAGCAATCCCGGTAACGGTATTGGTGGCTCCCGGACCTGAGGTTACCAGACACACCCCGGGTTTACCCGAGGCCCGGGCATAGCCATCAGCAGCATGGACTGCTCCCTGCTCATGGCGAACCAGAATGTGTCGGAGGAAGGTTGCATCAAAGAGCTCATCGTAAATATTAAGAACCGCACCTCCGGGGAAACCAAAGATAACCTTCACTCCCTCACGCTTCAGGCTCTCAACCAGAATCTGTGCTCCGTTTTTCTTCATATTTCTTACTTTAACGTTTAAATACTGCTCCGTGGCTGGCGGAACTCACCATTCGGGCATAACGCTCAAGATAGCCTTCTTCAATTTTGGGCTTAGGCGGCTTCCACTTCGCCCGGCGCCTCTCGATTTCCTTATCATCGGCCATTAGCTTAATACTTCTTCGAGGAATATCCAGTCTAATCCGATCACCGTTCTTGATCAGCGCAATCGCCCCCCCCGCGGCTGCCTCCGGGGAGATATGACCGATACAGGGACCCCGGGTTCCTCCGGAGAAGCGTCCATCAGTAATGAGGGCTACCGATTCCGCCAGTCCCATCCCGGTAATGGTTGCGGTAGGAGAGAGCATCTCCCGCATCCCTGGCCCCCCTTTGGGGCCCTCATACCTTACTACTACTATATCACCCTTTTTGATCTTTCCCTGCATAATTGCCCGGATTGAACTCTCTTCGGAGTTAAACACCCGGGCCTTACCCTCGAACCTCATCATCTTATCACTCACGGCTGACTGCTTGACCACTGCTCCCTCGGGAGCCAGGTTCCCCTTCAGGATGGCAATGCCACCCTCTTTACTGTAGGGCCGGTTTAAGGGCCGGATAACCTCTTCATCAACCGCCCTTACCTTTTGGGCAATCTTTAATAAGCTCATCCCGGAGACCGTGGGGTTATCCTTCAATAAGGGTCTCAGTCGGTTCAGTACCGCCGGAACCCCGCCGGCATACTCCAGATCCTCCATCATATAATCTCCGGCCGGACGCAGCCGGGTAAGGTGGGGGGTTCTGCGTGCGAGCTCATCAAACCGGCTTAAAGGGAGCTCGACCCCTGCCTCTTTAGCGATAGCTAACAGATGAAGGACAGTATTGGTTGATCCTCCTAAGGCCATATCCATTCTGATCGCATTATCAAAAGCGGCCCGGGTAAGTATCTTCCGGGCACCAAGGCCCTGCTTAATCAATTCAACGATCCTGACTCCGCTGCTGAAGGCAATCCTTCTTTTCTTAGAAGAATTAGCCAGTGAGCTCCCGGCACCGGGCAGAGAGAGCCCCATTGCCTCAGTGAGACAGGCCATAGTATTAGCAGTATAGAGTCCCTGACATGCCCCGGCCCCGGGACAGGCATTGAGCTCCAAGTCCTCAAGCTCCTTGCGGTCAATCTCTCCCCTCTGATAGCGGCCTACTGCCTCAAAGGTATCCCTGACCAGGGAAAGCCTCTTCCCTCGGTATCTTCCTGAGACCATGGGCCCGGCGGTGACCACAATTGAGGGAATATTCAACCGGACGGCGCCCATTAACATACCCGGGGTAATCTTATCACAATTGGTAAGCAGGACTAATCCATCCAGGCAGTGAGCCATGGCTACTGATTCGATTATGTCGGCGATCAGCTCCCGGGAAGGAAGAGAATAACGCATCCCCTTATGTCCCATAGCGATCCCGTCACAGATTGCCGGAACCCCGAACAGAAACGAATAGCCTCCACCGCTGTGAATTCCCTTTTCAATAAACCTTTCCAGTTCCCGCATTCCGATATGGCCGGGCACCAGATCGCTGAAGCTGGAGGCGATACCGACAAAAGGTTTGCCCATCTGGTCGGGGCCAATCCCGGTTGCATAAAGCAGGGCCCGATTCGCAGCCCGCTCGATTCCTTTTTTAACTGTATTACTTCTCATAACGGTAGTGAGTCTATCCTCAACTGCTTCTAAAAAGAAGTTTTTGTAATGTTAGTAATATTAGTAAAATTAGGAGTATTTGTCAAGCCTGCAAGTTAGCAGGACTTTCCCCGAAAATCATTCAAGTAGGGGCAATTCATGAATTGCCCCTACATTGGATAGCCCGGGCTTTTAGGGGTGGATCCGTAGGGGAGGAACTCAGTGTCCGCCTTTACCTGTCCTGAGCCCCGCCTGTGGCGGGGTCGAAGGATTCGGGCCGGTCCTTCGAGACGCCCCGATGCCCATTGGGGCTCCTCAGGACGTCGGCCCCTACATGTCGAGTAGCCATTTTCAACAACCTCCTTTCCCCCCGATGCCCATTGGGGGGTTAACGCCACTAAATCCCCCCCCCTTTGAAAAAGGGGGGTTAGGGGGGATTTTCATTCTTAGGCTCCCTTATAATACATATTCTCCCTAAGGATTTTCAATGGAAGCATAATATTTTTTGTGCTGGATCTACTAATAGAGTTTTTCACTTTCATCCTTCACAAAATATTGGGGTGAAAGTGAATTAGCACAAATTTTAGGATGCTTACCTTCAAGATATTTTTTCTTTACAAATTCGGGGGAAGTGGTAGAATTACAAAAAATGAATAAGGAGGGGAATTCCAATGAAAAGGGGAAGAACTTTGGGATTATCTTTGGTTTTTGTAGTTGCTTTATCATTCGGAATGATTATCGGATGTGGTGGCGATCAGGTAGAGAAGATCTGTATTGACATTGACGGCGATGGCTATGGCAATAACTGCGATTTAGGCATTGACTGCGATGGTTTTGATCCGAACAACTGGGCAAAATGCGACACCTGCCAGGATAGCGATCTAGATGGTTGGTATATAAACTGCGACCGCTATCTAACCATCAACGGCCTGGACTGCAATGATAGCGATGCCAGTATTAATCCCGGAGCCGCCGAAATTACCTGCAATGGTGTGGACAATGACTGCGATCCCGCCACCCTGGATGACCCGGATGGGGACAATGATACCTGGGATGTCTGCGGAGCAGGTGATCCGGTGAATCCTGATGGTAAGGATCCGGCTGACTGCAACGATAGCGATGACTCCATCAATCCCGGAGCCACTGAAATTTGTGGGGATGGGATAGATCAAAACTGTGATGGAAGCTTAATCTGCGATGGGGGAACGGTAGATTCTGATGGGGATGAGTATGGCAGCATTGCCTC
>SDBT01002395.1_pt1 | contig 33141 bp, 29 predicted proteins | sample 2277101 | NCBI WGS metagenome assembly SDBT01 (sample SAMN10404973, study PRJNA504765) | marine sediment metagenome | isolation source: marine sediment core GS10_PC15, 103 cmbsf | place: Arctic Ocean: Southern Knipovich Ridge | collected 2010
GAACTCATTGAGAAAGCTCAGCCAGAAATTGTGGTTCCTATACATACAGAACGCCCAAGCGAGTTTGAGGCATGGCATAGTGATGTCAGAATAATTGACAAGAACGCAGTCCTGCAATTGTAGTAGAAGAATACCCTACTATCTTAGCAAGCGATTATTCAATGTCAATTTCCCCCGTTGGAGAAACCCGAGCTAATTGCCTATCATAATCTCCTTTTTCAATTGTCTTCTTGATTGATTGACGCAGTTTCCTAAAACTCGCTATTTTCGATTGGTTAGAGAGCATCACAATCTTATCAATACGGCTTTTCTTAGCCATTCCGGAAAACACTACACAATCTACAGGGTAAAGAAGTGCCTTGATATCTTTCGGATGATAACTGCATCCTGAGAAAGTTTCCTTGACGACCTTGCGAACTTTTCGTGCGGCAAGTTTTCGCCCCTTTTCTCTTGAAGATTCTCTGATTCCAGCCTCCTTGCTCTTGAATGATTCTAACCTCTTTTCGAACAAACCTACTCGGCGTTCATATTCGTCAAGCCAGGTTCGTGGAGTTTCTCCCTCGTAATGAAGAACTAGATCACTAAGACGAACAATGTCACCACAACAAGGACAGAGGCAAAGTATCGTTCGACCATATTGGAATAGCTGAACTGGTTTTACCACATTCAGACCTCCTCAAAGAAGACTCTCTCTTTGTCTATTGCATCAAAGACCATCTTCTGGTTTGGATTTAGACGACCCTTTCCGGTCTTTATCTCCATGAAGGTAATGTGATCAACTTTGGATTTCGTCAGACCTTTGAATACAATAACGTCAATCGGATCGAATAGAGCACGACAGTCAGCTGTTTCATAACTAAATCCTTCAAGCACGGGAACAATGTGCTCAATCATCTGTCCTATGTTAACCGCTTCTGCCGTCCTAGCAGCCGCTTTAGTAGCTCTTTCCTTCTTCTTTTTCAAACCATCATGAAGATCTCCTAGCTCTTGCTCATACCCATCTCTTCTCTCTACAGCTTCGAGCGGGAAAGGTTTAGTGCCATCAAAGAGAATCGCATCAGACATAGAAAAAGTGCCTCTACAAGAGGGGCATTCTGCAACGAGCTCTGGAGATTTCATCGAACGAATCAAGCGCTCCATATTACATATCCTCAGCTAATCTGAGTCCTCCTCTGTAATAACTCTTGATGTGCTAGGTGGGCACGATTAATTTGGTCGATGTCGATATTGCTTCGTACAGCTTGTGGTTGACTGACCAAGGAGCTTGAAACATCAAACAACATGATGTATCGGGTAGTAAGTAGACAAACAAATGGGCATAATCTCAAAACCAACATCTGTTGAGGATAATAGTGTGGATTTGATTGTCAGTTCGAGTCCATATGTGACAAGTTACGAATATGCAGACCTACATCAACTTTCCACGATATGGTTGGATTTCACTGAAGACTTGAAGCAGTATCGTACGAGATTCATTGGATCTTCTTCGCGATCAGAGAATCGTCTTGTACTGAGAAGTGAGATTGCGAACAATATCGTTCTACAAATGAAGGACAAGAGTAAGAAACTCTCACTGGAGATTGGTTCCTGCTTCTTGGACATGGAGCAGATCTTTGATGAGAGTTATCGGATTCTGAAGCCAGGGGGATGATGTTGTTTTGTGATTGGTAACACGACTCTGAAGGGAGTGGATATCTTGAATGCGCAGGTCTTCGCTGAGAGTATTCAGCACTCAGAATTTACCTTGGACAGGATCATCAAGAGAGAGATTCCTTCGAAGATACTCCCTCAGACCAGAGATAAGGAAACGGGGAGATTTGCTGCATCATCTGAATCAACCTCAGTCGCTTATCCCGTGGAGTATATTGTCATTGGGGAGAAATATGGAACCTAGATTCTGTTTGTTTGGTTTTTCTATATTGATCCTAAATAGGATTAATGAGTACGGAGTATCCAAGAACCAGAACTCTAATAGGGAGTTCTCAGAGATCAAAGCTCGTGTAGGTCTAGGAATTATGAGTGAATATGCAAAAAGACCAGCAAAACCTTTCTTGAAATGGGCTGGTGGAAAAACACAGATTATGGACAAAATAGAGGAAAATCTACCACTGAAATTTAATGATTACTATGAACCATTTTTAGGGGGCGGTTCAGTATTTTTCTTTATCTTCAATAATAGAACGAAGATAGAACAGATAAGAAAGAGAGGCAAAAGAAAATTCTTTCTTTCAGATAAGAATGAAGAAATGATAGCTACATACGAAGTCGTTAGAGATGAGCCTAGTTCTTTGATCTCCGAACTCTCTTCACTTCAGAAAAAGACAAACAAAGAGGGTTATTATGAGATCAGGAAACAAAATCCAAGAAAAAAAGTGAAACGTGCGGCAAGATTCATCTTCCTGAATAAAACATGCTATAATGGACTCTATAGGGTTAACAAGGAAGGAAAGTTCAATGTACCATGGAATGGTGTTAAAGATGCACGGATTTTTGATAGGAGGAATATCGAAGAAGTAAATTATGCACTAAAGACCGCGGATTTATTTGCTGGTGATTTTGAGGAGTTGTTTGCGAATGTTAAAGCAGGGGACCTAATATATGCTGATCCGCCTTATCATATACAAGGATTCCGACAATATACTTCCGATGGGTTCCTTGATGAAGAACATCATCGCCTAGCTAATTTGTTGACAAGGCTTACAAAGAAGGGGTGCTTTGTTCTTCATAGTAATTCATATACAACATTTATCGAGGATCTTTATCCAGACCCTATGTTCCATAGGTGCATAATCCAATCAAGACGAATGATAAATAGAGATGGAGCTGGGAGAAAGCCAATTCCAGAGTTGTTAATTCGAAATTACCCAATGGAAAAAAGCCTCGGAAGCAGATTTGAGCAGAAGTTATTGATTGAGGAGTGATGATTGCGGTGCATAGAGCCGATGCCACACTCTTGACATATCACTAAATTTACAGATTAGATTCAATTGAAGCAACCAAGCTAATATTGATTGAATGCGACGAATTGATGTGCTATTATCCAGATATGTATACTTAGCAAGTTTTTTGGAGAGTTCCTCAGGGATTAGTCCATCAGAACCAGAGGCTTCTACTTCCTTAAGCACTAATGAAACAACTGGGATCTGACCAACAAATGAAATCAGTAGGTCATTTCTTTGATTATTATTCAATCTGCGGAAACCTTGCCCCCGCTCAGTTAATTGCCACCCTCCAGAAATCTTAGTAAGAAAACCAAGAATTTCTCCCGCAGTTCCATAATATGCTCCTTGTCTGCGTTCATATCCTAGAACTTTCGCGATTCTTCCAGAATCGGCAGGCCAATGGTCATTGTCACAGACCAACTTAACAATAAGGTCTAGTCGATTTGCTTGAGGTATTTCTATTGTTGGAATTATCGTTTTTTCTTGATGGTGCATGTGATCCACCCAATCAATTGACTAGGTGATATAGAATAGTAATGATGATATTAATTTTCTCCATTTGTGAAAACGAAAATATATTCATGCATCAAAAGGAGGAAGTTCATTCTCTTAGCAACTGGTAACCACTTTTCTGTGCTTGAACAATTATGTTGTATTTTTATAACAATCTCCTTCAGAATTAGTTCGTTCTTTAAGCATAGTTCAAAAACTTTGAATCCAAGAGGGACAACACGTTTATTTCTTCGTATGTCACCAACCATTATCGCCATTGTACCACCCGGACGTAGGAAACTAGAAACATTGCATATCACCAGTTCAAGCTCACGACAAAATGACTCTACAGAAAAGATTGTAGAGAGATCACCCTGAATATTAGAATACTTAATTGAATTCGCATAAGGTGGATGAAGAAGGGCAAGATCAACTTGCCCGGGATGAAGAAATTGTAAAAAACGAGAATCAGCCAATAAGACTTCTTGGCGTGTTTCTGGTCCAATAGCATTTCTTATTCGTTCAATTGCGTGTTTAGTAAATGATGGATTAATGTCAATACCAATTCCACATCGATTAAGTAATTTGGCTTCTATCAGAGTAGTTCCAGAACCTAGAAAGGGATCAAGCACTAAATCGCTAGGTTTTGTATAATGTAAAATTAAATTACGTACCACCAAGGGGGACCAATTCCCCCTGAATTTAGATGTATGTGTTGACCATTTTCCTCGTTCTGGAAAACTCCAAATTGTTGTGGATTCTGTTTCAAAATCGTTCATCTTCGTATCACTTTGGAAAACGATTGCTAATATTCACATATTGTTATTCAACCTGCTTAATTTCAACACACCTACTTTGCCTTTTGTTACTACTTTCTCATTATCAATGAGTACTAGTAAGACTAATTTATCGGAAAATACTTGTTTATGGTTATGACAATTAAACATATTCAGAAGAAGATACCTGTGTCCTCACTTGTAGTTGATGATGAGAACCCTAGATTCTTTCATCTGAGGATGGTTGGTGGTAGGAAAAAAATTAACCAATCTGAACTCCTCGCAGAGATAGGAAAAGACACCGATATTAAATACCTTATAAGATCAATCAAGCAGGAAGGTGTCCAGGATCCTATTTGGGTGAAGCCGATTAAGGGCGGAATGTACAAGGTTATTGAAGGAAACCGACGAACATATGTTTTGAAGAATCTTTGCGATCGGGGAGAAACTCCTCCCAATGATGTGGAATACAATAAAGTAATAGCCAATGTCGTAGATGAAACAGTGTCAGATGCCAGATTGCTCATCCTGAAGATAACACTCCAGACTGGAAAGAAGTCTTGGAGAGCATTTAACGAAGCGGCGGCATCTTATAAACTCTCTAAGACGTTTCATATGGCAAATGAAGATATTGCTAATGTCGATTCTATCTCCGTTAAAGAAGTCGAACGGCGGATTGAAAATTTTGAGATGTTCCAAGAATACATCAAGAGTATAGGAACTATGGAAATCAGTAAATTCTCTTTCTTCGCAGATATCCCATCTAAAACCAGAAAGTGGGTAAGAGAGAAGGAAAAGAATAAGCAAGATTATTTCAAGTTGATTACACCCGACGAATATGGTATTCAGAGATTAAGGTCTGTGGCAACAAAAGGGGGTGTTAGAGATTTTGGGAAACTTCTCGATGACCCACGTGTTCTTTCAGCATTCATCAAGGATGATCTAATGACAATGGAAACAGCCCTTGAATTGGTCAAAGATCTTGATATATGGAAGAAGTACAACTGGTTGAAGACTGCTGAAAAACTCGTGACCCATCTGAGATTATTAGAAGAGCAGGACTTGAAGAAAATCGCATATCAAAAACAAGCTGTGAAGATACTAAAACGACTTAGTGTAGCAGTAGTATTTGTATTGGAGAAGTTGAAAGAGTTTGACAACGACTGAAGAGATACTCAATGACCTAGTTGAGATACTATTACCTAGATCATCAGACCAGTTTGTTCTACGGGTTAATAGAACTGAAGTGCTACAGAAACTAAATGTTGTGCTTAAAAAGAACCAGATTGATAGTGATGCAAAACATATCATAGATGATATTGAAGCTATTCTTAAGATCCCACAACTGATTTCGGGATTCATGATTAGCTATGACTACTTCTCTGATAATCTTAGAATTGAATACGTTCCAACCGTTCAGCATTTGGAACGGATTATCGAAACGTATGAGCAAAATATTCGATCAAATCTGAAAGCAAGATTGAAGAAACTTTCACCGTATGGGTTTGAGGACCTAGTAGTTGAAATACTCTCAGAAGTTTCTTGGGCACAGAATGTAGAAGTTACCTTCAGATCAAAGGATGGTGGCATTGATTATATTGGCAAGTATATTGATCCACGAGTAAATCTTACGTTCAAATTGGTCGGAGAAGCAAAGCATTGGAGCACTCCTGTAGGAGTGAAACCGATTAGGGAATTCATTGGAGTATTAGCTAGCCAGGATGACAAGAGTCACAAGATCGGTGTGTATATGGCATCAGGCGGTTTCACACGAGAAGCATTGAAGGAGATGTCTAAATCCCCCAGTAGAATCCTTCATTTCGATGGAGAGCAAATTATTGATCTAATGCTTAAGAACAAAGTAGGAATTAAAGAATTCTCATTAGAAGGTAGTGTCATAAATGAACAATTCTGGAAAGACGTCGATTTCTAATGGATTACGTCCAGCGGCATACCAGCTCGTTCCTTTGCTTAAACTTCTTGAAACAGATCTTAATGGAATTTTAATATCTGATGGTGTTGGTGTAGGTAAGACAATTTCTGCAGGGTATGTGATGACTTACTTCTCTGCATTCTTGAAGAGACCCTCATTTGTAGTTGTTCCACCGAGTTTAGTACACAAGTGGCTTATAGAACTGAAAGGTCGTTTTAATCGGGTCGCTATTGGCATTACCAATACTGGAGAATTACCTGCAGCAATTTCAGAAATAAAACAAGATGGAGAATTCCATAAATCTCGCGTTTATGTTATATCTAATTCTCTACTTCGAAATGAAGCAATTTCAGAAATTGATAGACTTGCTTTGGTTGTATTCGATGAAATTCATACATACAGAAATAAGGAAACACATCTCTACAAAGCAGCATTGTCTTTAGCTAAACGGGCACACTTTAGGTTGGGATTGAGTGCAACGCCAATAAACAATTCCCTGGAAGATATAGTTTCAGAGTTCAGTATACTCCTTCCGGATTTTGACTGGGACGTAATTAAAATAGTAATTGAAGATAGTTGGGTAGCAGAACGAGAGGTTCTCTCTGTACCTTTGCTTACTCGCTTTGTCAAAGAAAAGCTTGGTATTCACTTTGCTCGAAGAAACATCACGAACCTAAGAGTGACTTATCCTCCTGAATACTATAACTGGGTGAGAAGTGCAGTTTCTAGAATTTCTGAGGGGAGGGATGTTCAACACGGTCATTTTGAAACAATAACACTTTTCCGCCTTGCAGCAAGTAGTCCCCGCGCTTTTGCTGGAAGTGTAGGAGAGAAGCCTCCTGATAATATCCAAGATTCCAAACTAGTAATGCTACAGAATATATTGTCACAATCTAAATCATCTCATATCCTTGTGTTCTGTGAATTTAAAGAAACAGTAAGATTATTGGAGGATAATATTGATTGCAGGCCAGTCTACTCAATTACGGGCGACACACCCCTTTTCGAAAGGACATCAACTATTGATGAATTTAGAAATGACTTATCTGGCGTACTTGTCATGACTTCAATTGGCTCTGAGGGATTAGATCTCCAGTTTGCTGATACTGTAATCAATTATGATCTTCATTGGAATCCAATGAAAATTGAACAGCGAATTGGTCGAATTGATCGGATTGGTCAAGAGAAGAATGACATACATATCTACAATCTGATTGTTGATGGAAGTATAGATGAAAGAGTACTTACTGTTGTGAGGGAGAAATTAACCCTTGTATCTGATTCAGTGTTAGGAACTAGTCCAATTCTGGGTGAATCTTTGCAAACTCCTCTATTTGATGATGATTCGCTCGATGCAGAGATTTCCAGCAGTAATAGACTCGCAGAAGCTTTACAATGGACTAATACTATTCCTACAGAGGATTATGATATACTCGAACACATAGATCTATCTTTTTGTGATCTTGACAAACTAGAACGTGCTGCAGTCAATAATGTTTCTGATCTTACGCTGCTTCTGAAATCAGACCTATCAGAAATTTACTTGGAGAAAATTAGATCCTATACATCTAAGACTAAAGATCTTCTGGAATACTATTCCTAATGAGATGGGTCAGGGTTGTATTAATGTCGAAAATTCCGGGACCTTGTGCATTCTCATCTATAATAACTTCATTTGCGCATCTTGATGTTGGATCGTATAAATTCCGAAATTTGGGAAATGATTCTATGGTTTCTTCAGTACAACAATTGATTCGTAACGAATATTTCCTCTCAAAGTTTTCTCAAGATACCTATTGATTATCATGTAAGGCTCAAAACCAATGTGCAATCCTAATAACTGAATTATTCGTGCATTTTCAATTTCAATGAACAAACCACTTCGGGATAAGTTGCCTTCATTAGAAACCGATACCTTGATTGGTTTGTCGGGGCCATATTGCTCAAGTAAGGAGTTACCTGTGATGGGTGTAGTATCAATGATTCGAAGATTGTTAACCACACTATGTGTTGAAACTGTGTAACTGTATTGGTCAGTACTGATAATTTCATCAGAAATAACATCAACATTATCTGTGAGTTTAAAGTGGTTATTTCCAATTACGGTGGTAATCTTAGCCCCTGATTTGAGTACACGATACTGCTCAGCAAGTGAGTTCTTTAGTAAAGTGAAGAAATTGTATAAGCGAAATGAGTGGTCTTGACGATCAAAGTGATTCATGAGTCGAATCAATCCAATAGCATAATCAGGTAGACCAGCAGGATTCTGATCTATCTTCTCATTCATTACACTTTGTTCATATTTCGCCCTAGGATTACCACCCATATTCTGTTCAAGTTGTTGAAGATCCTCAGGGGTCCGAATCAGACCGAGAAGTGTAAGCTGATTGATATCATTCTTGATGTAATCAAGTGCTGTTGAGTACGGTGGTGAGTTGACATTTCCATCTACATCTATTATCTCACTATTATCTCTAAAGTCACCGGCATTACCCAGATGCGAATAACCAGTGCCAATCTTTAGAGGTAGTATACTATTCAAGTAATCCAAGAGGTAACTTCTCCGATAGATATCTTCCATGATGAACTTGATTCTGCTATGAAACTCTTTCTTCTTCTTTCCCTTCAGGTTACTGATTGTAATGGCTAAACCAAGTTGTAGAATATCTCGAATTTCCCCGGAAAAATTACTCTCGATAATCTTGCGAGCAACAAGAATCTGTTTTAGAACATTATTAGGTTCGAAGTCATCATAGATGTGAGTGGATATTAGTTGTATCTCATCGAGAACTTGTTGTTCTGGTGAATACTTCATTTCTTCAAGAGTGGCTTGTTCGTCAGATTCGAGCTTCATAAGTTCGAGTTCAGAGCTTAGGAACTTCAGAAACTTGGATACAGATTTCTCAAGTGCATCTTTATCTACTCGGAGAAGTGCGCATTTTGCATTTGCCATAAGGACAGACATTGGGTTGATCTCAATGCCAAAACTGTCAAAGCCCATTAGACTGGCTTCAACCATCAATGTTCCACTACCTGAAAAGTTATCCATTAATTTGCCTTCATCAGAGGAGCTAACTATGTTGATTAGAGCTCGTGTCATCTTAGGGTGGAATTTACCTTTGTAGGGATGTAGACCATGCGAGAGATATAGAGAGGGTTCATCTCGATCTGCAAGATAATCGAGAAATCGCTTTCCTACACGAACCTTTGCAGATGCAGGGATTCTATAGATAAATCGCATTAGGTTATCGAACATACTATCAGCGAACTCGATGACTCTATCCCGACCTAGTGTTGGAGTTATCTTCAGGATATACTCACAGTTCTCAAGAAAGTACTGGTTTGTAATAGCTCGAATAGCCACCTTACCGTTTGAGAAAAATGCGTTACAATTCTTCCCGATACTAGCTTCTGGAAAAACAGATTTCAGGAAAGGTTTCCACGATTTTCTTTCATCGATTATGTAGATTTCACGAGTATAACCTAACTTCCTCACAAGTTGCATAACATTCGTGTCTTCTAATTTTCGAATGACAAACCCTTGTACTTTTCCGTATACGATTTCATGCATCAAATAATCTTGGAATCTAACCTCATCGCTCTCATCTCCTCTTAATGTGATCTGTGTTGAATCCATTAGTGATTTCAGAGGTTCCTTCACCAGCTCATCAACGAAGCTATGTACAGCTTCTACAGGCCCAACAAGATTCTCTAATTCAAGACGCGCTAGCTCAACTTCATGTTGGTCTTTGATGCTGTTGAAGAGTTTGAAATATACGTACAAAGTAACACCTGTTTCCTTTTCTTCACACAGCAATCTTATGGGAGATTGATAAACATGTTGCAAATTAGTCAAGTTTAGTTTGATAAGCTGGTTTATTGCTATGAAGTTCAGGTTTTAATTGATACTCTGCTGCTTTTCGTAGTTGAAGGCTCGACATTAGCATTGGATCTTTAAAGTAATAATCGTAGATTCTAATATGATACCAAGGTTCAAGTGTTTTTTTGTTAGGACTATCACGAACAACATAGAGATTATGTATTTCTGTATCAGAAGGGATTTTGCCCTTTTCAGTCCAATCTAGGAGATATCTCATTGCAGTATAGACCTGTCGAACCTCAAAATGAGTTTCATTTGTTCTTTTAGCTTCTACTGTTGCTATTACAGGGGCATGATCACCGTTTTCATAAGGTAATTCAAAGAGTGCATCTACTTCTAGTTGAAGGGATTTTGCAGAGAAACTAATCCCAGGGCACACTTCACATTCGTAACTGGTCCTGGCTCTTCTACCCATATGAACAAGGACACGCTCTGATCTTTTTTGTGTAAGAAAATCACCAACGATTCCTTCATTATACAGGGTTGAGAGCGTTTGTGCTTCACTTTCGCTAATTCTATCAACTAAACTCTCCTTGAATGGCCATTCAATTCTATCTCTTTGAGGTACCGCTTCAAAGGCATGAAATCCGCTGAACCCACATTTCCCGCCTTTGACAAATGCATGACCTGATTTTCGACCCTTCCCGATAGTTCCAAGATGAACTATGAAATATTTGTCTTCTCTCATCTCTTCAGGTAATGTTTTGGGAGAGTCGTGTTTAACAACATCGAAGGGGTTCTTGAAACCATATTCTCTTGCATAGTCTTTTACTAGCTGATTATCAAAAACCATGTAATCTTTATTTTCAGATTTCTCTGATACATGGAGAAAAATCTGTCTTAGAACTTCTCGTTTCTTCCCAATTTTGGCTTTTGACATTTCCACCACGAACTTGTATCAGGAGGGGAGAATCAAGGATATGTATCATTCTATAACGTATTAGATTCAAAGACACTGGAGTAATTATAGTATGCTAGAAACCGCCTAGACAAGAGAGTATTGATGATTTTTGAAAACATCTAATCCTTCTGATATACAAGCACATATTCATGAGTTGTTGCTAATTCCGATGAATAATCTAAAGCATCACCCTCTTTTGAAACGACAATGATCTCCCTGATGAATAGAGGTTCTCTTACAGATTTCCAGAGTTTGAGAACTGGACTTCTTGTGAACTCACCAATTCTTTTGTCTTGTGTACGTATAACTAAGTGACCTCCTGTAACGAGTTTTGATGTCAGATTTGACACAGCACTTGAAAAGGCCTCCACCTGTGCTCTTCCAAGATTACTCACTTCACATTTTGCTTTGACGTATATCAGGTTTAAATCCTCAACAGAGGTCATATTTTGTTCCTTTGCATAAGTATCAGGTTTCATCTCAATGATTATGTTTCTGCCCCCATATCGGTGCAAAATGTTGGCATCTACCAACGTATCTACTTGACAAGTAGGAAAGACCCAAGTTGTCATGGATTCGATTGTTTCGAGTTGGGATACCGGTTTAGGTTTCAACAGATTTATTCTGAAATGATTCTGTGTTTCGTCAGAATGTGCCACCTGCGGGGTTCCAATCGGTTTTTGAAATATCGGAAGGTATTCCTGGGCGAGAAGGAGAAAGTTGTATTTCACACTTCGAGAATACCAGAAACCTGTGGTTCTGCAATTGTGTTGGCGTTTGATCACAAGATCCTTCAAGAGAAACCCTTTTTCAAGAAATTCATGTATGGTTCTGAAACCAATAGGCACAACTCGTTTCTTCTTCCTTGTATCACCAATCAGGATCGCACAGAATCCTCCAGGTTTGAGTACTCTGAAACATTCCCGTGCAACATTGTACATGTCTCCAATGAATTCTTCTACATTGTGAAGAGAGAGATCACCATCAATACCATCACTGTATTTTACGATATTGGCATATGGAGGATGCGTGCAAATGAGATCTATTGATCCATCTGATATGCCATTCAAGTCCTGGGCATCACCGATATCCACAACTGGTTGATAGATCGCATAATTTGATTTCAAATCATCCAAAGCTTCTTGAATTTCAATATCAAATGTAAGATTATTCTTAGTCAACTCAACGGCAGCAGGGCTGATATCAAGTGCAATACATCTTCTTCCAAGTAATTTTGCTTCCACTGCAGTTGTACCTCCACCACAGAATTGGTCCAGAATAAGATTGCCTGGTTTTGAGTAACGTAGGATGACATTCCTAGGAATATAGGGAGACCAGTTACCTCTATACTCACCACTGTGAGTGGCCCATTTTCCACGACTCTTGAAGCTCCAGACAGAAGTGGTTTCAGGTCTGAAATCTCTCGGAAAAAGGGAAGATGTCTTAGTTGTTCCTTTGAAGAGATTAAGATTCAAACCTGTTCTCTTGATGATAGCCTGTTCGATATCTTTCAAACCTACGGAGTATTCCTGCATTATCTTTTCATCACTTATTCCGTCCATCTTGGCTTGAAAGATCAGGTCAATAGTATTATCTGATTGCATAGTCAGAGGTGAATTCTTCACCTCAGTAATTAAACACCTATCTTTTGATACTCTTAAGATAGAGTCGTGTTGGGCAAGCAGATTTTCGAGTCAAGAACATTGACAATTCCAATGGCATCTCCCAACCATCTGAACCAACTGAGAATCGTACTTGCTCTACGAGCAGGAGTTTTCCCTCCTAGATTCGAGTTCTTTCGAATAATCTCTGCGATTGCATTCTTGTCTATACAACCAGTTTTACTTGTTGAAAGCTGATCGAGCACTTCTTTCATAAGAGGGTGTTTGAGAAGAAGAGTAGCAAACAGGTTGTTTCGCTCGCTCACAAGCAGTGAAACATACCATCTACCCAAGGCAGTCAGCTTATACCTATTATCTTCCTCAAGTTCGACAAGACCTAACCCCTCAGCCGCGTCACGATAATACGAACTCTGTCTTATTGCAAAGCCAAAACTTTCAGCAATACTCGAACTGGTGTTGATTCCCTTAGAAACTAGCAGGGGTAATTCTTGGACTTTCAAAATATCATCAGCTTGAGGAACACGGAAATTTTTCGGATAGGATTTCAATGGTTCTGGCTCAATATCCAAGAACTCCTCTATAGTTCTTTGAGCTGACTCAATCGTATAGCTCTCACACTTTACAAGTTCAATTGTGGAAAAATCAAGAGCGTCCGTAAACTCATACTCCCAGAACTTGAAAACCTGCGTCTTCTTTTCATACACCATGAATATAGTCCTAGTTTTCTTTCCAGGAATCTCCTCTTTCCAATGTCGAAATGGATAATAGAGCTGCTTAGTTCCAAAGGATGTTCGACCATTCGCTTTTACCTCAGTTATCATTACTTGTTTTCTTGACTCAAGTAATAGATCGACTTGAAATTGAACACTCTCCACTTCAATCAATGGTGAGTTTCCATATCTGAACTTGAATGGACGTGAGTATCGTTTGCCAGTAGCTGTCAGAAACCAATCAACCTCTTGAGTGAATTCTGAAATGAGTCCTGAGTTGAAAGCCCAAAGACTGAATCGGTCTTCTGCTACTCCTTGTTGTGCAGTCAGTAGAGGGTGAGTTAGACTAGAAGTAAACCTCTTTGGTGGACCATTAATCTCTTCGAGATCATGAAATGCATCACCTTTCACTAATACATAGACTTTATTTCTAACAGCAAGTGGAAACACCCCTGCAGATTCTAGTACCTTGGGGAGTTTCTTTCTCTCATCCATATAAACAGCTATTCGTGGTTCTTTTCCTGAAACCCTCTTTATGTCATCTGAAGTGAATCGTCTGGTTACAGGCTGTGTAAGATCCAAGTTCAGTTCTTTCACAATCTGCCCCCATGTACTTTCGGTCAACTCTATGTTCCTCCTAGCATTGCTTCTTTCTTCTAATGATTTCGATAAAATCTGGTAAATAATCCGGCATCTCCAATACCCAACTATTCCGACAGGAGTCAATCATTCCTAATAGGTATTCTTACTTTGCAGTATTATCGTACTGGTTATTGAATGAATTGGATTGTGTAGTTAATATACCAACAGTACCCACTATCAATGGGAGTTACGATGGAGCAGGCAACTATACCAAATCTTGTCACAAGAAGGAACTATTCTGAGTTAGAAAAACGAGCTGTTACTCCTAAAGTAGAAGCACAGAGAATTAGGGGTAATATGGATGGTTTTTGACTACTTCTAAGTAACTATGAAACCACCTGTCCGTTGTCCAACTCAATAACCTGATTCGCCCATTCCTCAAGTCCATGAACATGACTTATGATGAATATTTGTTGGAAGTTTTCTCCTAGAACTGTTTTCGTCAGGTTCATGATTCCCTCTCGACGGACTTCGTCACTACTACCAAGTGGTTCATCAAGAAATAGGAACTCCGGGTGTGTTTCTTTTCCTTGTGGGAGCAAAGCCAATGCAAAAGATATCCTTGCAGCAAGGAGGAACTGGTCCTCTGTACCCCCACTGAAGATTTCCTTTTGTCGAAACTCTCCTGCACTTGGATCAAAAACAGACACATCATAATTCTCAGATAATTGAACTGCACTGTATCGCTCTGCAGTTATCAGTGGTAAGATTCGTTGCATATGAGCTTCAACACTAGGTCGAACACGTTCTCTTAGATTCTTACTAGTTTCTGAAATTGCATCTATTACAAGAATAATAATTTCAAGCTCGCGTCTTATCTCTTGCACACGTATTTTCTGAGATTCATGACGTTCAGGAATATCGCGATTTTCTGAGAGATATTCACCAAGTTCCTTTATCTCTCGTTTTAGATTTGAAACATTTCCTCGTAATTCAGTGACTTTAGTACTCAGTTCTTCTGTTCTCTCATTATACTCCGTCTCAAGACGATCCGAGAAAGTCTGCCAGTTTGGGAGTTTTGGAAACACTAGTTTGGTTAATTTAGTCTTCTCAGCGGATGCACTCTTATCCAGTCTGGATATATTTTCTAATATTTCGGGCTCTTGTTCTAACTGTTCATTCATTAATTTAACACTTTCAGAGATAAGGTTTCGTTCGGTGCATTTGTCATTAAATGACTTTATGATTTGAATAGATGATTCAACCAAATCCGCAGAAACAATTTCAGATGTTATCTGAGCCGGTATTTCGGATATAATATTTGAAATGCTTCTTGTCTGCTCTTGCATTTTGTTTGTTAGCTGAATAAGATCGTCAATAATTTTGTCCAGTTCACCTTGCTTCTCTTCAACAAGTCTAGCCAAACTCATGTACTCGTTGTGTATCCCCTGTGCATTTGCTTTCTGAACTTTCAGATTATTTGAACGTATAATTTGAATTGCTATGTATACTGCAATTACCCCGGCTGGAACAAGCAAAAAGAAGTTGACTATGAGCCCTATTATCAAGAATGCAACCATAGGAACAAGAAGAATTTTCAGGAGTTTCATATCTGGTAAAATAGCGGAAAGAGTTGCTTCTTCATCGGGACTAGGTTTATGCTTCTCTCTTTCTGCTCTCAATTCCTCAATCCTTGATGTGATTCCCTCCTGTTGTAAACCCTTATCGCGAACCTGGCCTTGAAATGTTTCTGTTTTCGTACTTGTTTCTTCCAAGTTTGAGATTATTAGTTCTAATTCGGATAGGTAATCAAGTTCAGATAGTTTATCTTTTTCAGATTCGATTTTGTTTTTAGTTTCTCCGAGAAGATCAAGCTGATTCTTGTAGATTCCTAACTGCTCCGTATAGCTTTCAATTTTGTCCTTAATCTTTCTCTCATTTATGCTAACTTTACCATATTCATTTAGCAAGTCCCGTATTCTGCGAACATCTGTATGTTCCTTTCTTACAACATCAAATTCCTGTTTTGTGTTGGTTAGTTCTTGTTTTTTCTCCTCCTTCTTCGATGTTTTATTATCAAACTCATCGAGTTTTTCATTGAGGTTATCTAAAGTCGTCTTTTCACTGTCAACAACTCCACCTCTACCCCTTGGTCCAAGGATCTCTTTCTTTCTCTCAGTCATAATTTTCTGAGTTTCATTGAAGTCGTTAAGGTTTAGAAACACATTGATTATTTGTGCACGTTTACCGGGATTTTGGTCGATTAGTTTCCCCAATTCTTTCTGAGCAACGACACAACTTGATACAATCTCATCATAGGTTACGCCTCCCAGAATTGTCGTTATTCCACTATTGACACCCTTCCATTTTGTTTCTAGAGGATGCAACTTACCATTGGGTAGGACTTCCCAGAGCTCAGCCTTACTGGTTTTTCCTTTGATATCAAATATCTCTCTTGACACACGATACTCAATTCCGGACACAACAAAGTTCAATGCAATTCTTGCCCGATTGGAGCTATTTTCGATAAGAAAACGATGTGCAGCATTCCTGGAGGGACGGAGAGGACTGCCATAGAGAGCGAATAGGATTGCTTCCAGGATTGTAGATTTTCCGCTCTCATTAAGTCCTCGAATCAACGTGACTCCTGTTGTAAATTCAAGTTTCTCAAATTGGAGTATTTTGAAATTATCAACTTCTAATGACTTAAGAATCATCTCCCCTGTACCTCCTCTAACTTTTGGATACACAATTGCCTTGCATCTTCGATAAGTTCCCTCGCGTCTCCTACTTCTGCCTCTTTCAGCTTCTCATCAAAGTAGTTCATAAGTTGTTCAAAGGGGCTTGCAGTATTGATTACCTCTACTTGTCCAGGTCGTTCAATAATCAGATCCTTCTCGTCCAGAAAAGTTTTGAAGAACAGCTTGTCTCCTTCTCGCTGTAGTGAACTCCGATGATACGAAGCTAAGGTTTCAGCAGGGATTGTCCCCTCTAGTCGGAATCTGAATACGATTTCAGGATTACCTAGTTCATTCATCCGCTTACGAACAAGCTCATCAATATCATCATCGGGAGATATCCTAATGGTTTCTGTCTGAAGAGTTCTTGTTTCAATAGGCATATGTTCAACTGTTATAGAACCGGATTCATCAACTTCAACTACTGAGAAGCTCTTATCCCCACCCTCCTCATTGAAATCTACTCTTTCGCTACTACCTGGATAAACAACTGTCGAACCCCTTATTTTCTTGTACTGGGCCGAGTGAAAATGGCCCACAACCACAAGCTGATACCCCTTCGGTAATGTTTTGGAATCAATTTTTGGTTCATCACCGATGAACCCGCTGAATCCTATTATTGGATAGTGGAGAAGTAGAATATTCAAATTACATTCTGGTTTTGGAATAGGTACATCCAGAGGATTCTGGTCTGAATAGAGAGTTTGGTTGAAACCAATTCCAACAACTTGTACAGATTGCCCATTAACATCAAGGGTGTGACTTGAAGGTTCACTTGGATTCTCAAAGAAGACAATATGACCTGAATCTCCATGTGTTTTTAATGGTGATACACCAGTTGTCACTCCACGTGGTGTGTCATGATGGCCGCCAACTACGAACACACTAATTCCAGCATCAGAAAGTCGCTTGAATTGCCGCATGGTCCAAGCTCTTGTACTATTGGTGGGGGTCATCCCATCAAATAAATCACCTCCATGCAAAAACAAGTCAGCATTACACTCAATTGCAGAATCAATAATGAATTCGAAAGATTTCCTGAAATCTTTCCGACGATCATATTTACGTGCCCCATACTTTTGTTTTTTTCCTGACAGGTCCAAGTGATTGTCCGCAGTACACACAATTCTAACGACTATCTCAATTCCCTCCGAAACTACCACTGAATGGTTTAGTCTTTGCTCTATCTGATTTTACTTTCTTTTCAATTGACAAACTCTTTCTCGCAGTTTCAAGAGCTTTTACAACATCAATATCTGCTCCACCTTCGCGAGTACGTCGAGGTCGAATTTTCACCATCATTGGTGTCTTCGTTATTGGTCCCAGAATGACAGCTTCTCCAGGATTAAGTCCTGGTAGATCTTGAAGAATCTCTTGACTCATCCGTTCAGAACTATTTGCAACTGCTTTTTGATCAACGGGATTGGTCATCTTCATGATGATTTGACTGTTGCACTGACTCAAAGTATCAGGATGCACTTTCGAAGGTCTTTGGGTGATAACAATTAGAAACACTCCGAACTTTCGACCTTCTGAAGCAATCTTCTTTATTATGGAACTACTACGGGTAACTCCTTCAGCAGGAATAAAATTATGAGCCTCTTCGATGATAACAAATACAGGATGGGGGTATTCACCAGAGGTGACGTTACTATATATTTCTCGAAGAAGTTTAGTCACAATGTAATCCATGCTAGCGTGATCTAATCCTGATAAATCGAGTGTGGAAACTTGCATAGGAGCTAAAATCCGATTTGTTGGCGTTGATGTATTACCGAACACTCTCATACTCTGAACTTCCCTAATATATCGTAACGCTGATTGATAGTCACTTCGTTCAGATTGTTTAGTTGTATTATCAAGTCGATTCTGGAGTTCTTGTGCCAATTCAGATGGTGTATAAACCGAGTTGTTATCTCTAAAGAAATCTAACACTTTGGAAATTGTATCTCTTATACGTGAATACGATTGAACTCCTGCAATCTCAATAACCTCATCATTAGTCAAATCGGAGAAAGCTATTGTATACTCCTCAACATTTCCTACATCTTTGGATTTGTACCGTCCAGTGCTTGCAGGATTTCTAAACACTTTGCAACGATCACTAAGTGTATGACGGGCTCCTTTTGTATCCATGCCTACCATTACATAATCTGCATGGGGGTCTATAACTAGGACCGTTCCACCTTTTTCAAGAAGTTCCTCAATTAGCACACCAGCGCTGTAGCTTTTACCAGCTCCAGTTTGAGCGATTATTGCCAGGTGTCTACGAAAACCTGTTGCAGTTATAGAAACATCTACTTCAGGACGTGTAATCAGTGACCCGATCTGTAATGACTCATCTGAAGGATAGGCATAGAAATCGCTTAGAAGTTTTTGAGATGCAATCGAAACTTCTGTCCCAGGAACTAACGAGCGTCTTGGTACTAAAACCACTGGTTTTTGGTTATCTGGAATATACCCAAGAACCCGTGCGTGACCATACACTTTGATATCATCAATTCCCGCTGCTTTGATTCTTTTCAGTGCTTCAAAGCTAACAAGATGTTTTAGGGCATCACTGGCTGAAAAAACTCTTTCAACTTGTGCAAGAATATCAACATCAGTCATCCGTCCATTAAATATCTCTTGTGAGTGAACTCTTAGATAATCATATTTCAGTGGACACTTGCTAACAGTACTAGCAAACATAAATGAGTTAGTCGTCGCTTCACCTACGATTAACCCAATTACCTCTTTTTCCTTATGGATAGTAGACACGTCTGTAACCTCTCCGAAATTCTATTGGTTGACCAAGCTCTTGTTCGATAACTGTCTTGTATAGACTATCAACAGTATCACGGTGTAGTCTAACAAGCTCGTCGGCTCGTTTTTGCCATATATTGTAATTCTGCAGACCTCCATAACCACCGGTTAATACTTTCAAAATCTCACTTAGATTACATTGAATTGCCTTTGGTCTGTCAATTTCCCAAATTTTCGAATCATTACCTACCATCCAACTGGGAACATCAACTCGCAGTGGTGTATCTTTAGGATGCAATCGAATGTGGAAAGTTACTACGGCTGGTAGGTCTTTGAGCCTTGAAATTACTCTGATTGCATGTTTCTTGTATTCTTTCGGATCTTCTGATTCAGATATTGACTTTGCAAACCGTGTGGATATGAATTCTGGTGTGTTTTGAATTGCAGATTGGAAGGTCGTTCTTGAGCTCTGATTGAGGCTCATTAGTAGTGGTGTAGTGTATCCTTTTCCCTTGAGAAGTGACTGCATCAAGACATGGTCTGTAATTGGTATCAGAGCAAGCCGTAAAATCTCAGTAAGAATTTTCCATGTAGAACCAGTATTACTATTCAACTTCTTGAATAATGAATATCCAGATCCTTCAGGGTCGTTCGGATGAAGTATGCATTTGTAAATCGCCCTGCGTGTAGAAAGGTTTACCTTTTCCGTAGCGTTCTTGAAGACTTCGCGAGTTCTTTGAAGCAACAGATATTTTGTGAATTGATTAATTCCACTGTCTTTACTTATACCTATCAGACCGATGTTTTTCGTCCTACAAATATCTAGGAGCTGAAGTAGTTGGTCGTAGTACGTTAGAAGATAGTCCCGATCTCTAATGATCTTCAATTCCATAGGGATGTGCTGTAACCGCCCGAAGAGTGAACCATCGACAAGAATCATATTTCCATTGAACTCTTCTGCAGCTTTCAACGCGGCTGCATTTTCTGCACCCTCCATCCTCAAGGTTAGATACCACTGAGAGTCCTGTTCAGTTGTTCCACTTGGCATGAAGCCAGAATCAAATACACGTGCTCGCTCCTCACCATGAATTGCTAGCGCACGAACAATCCACCATACTGTTCCACTCCACAGAACTCTGGTCGATCGGCTGCCATCGGTTCCAATAACACCCTCAGGGGGAACTGGTGTTTCTATTGTGAGGTCATTCCAGTTAGTGGCGATAACCGACTCAAGCATTTGTACAAATCCTTCATCGAGCTTGCCTGATATTGCATCCTGCCAAACGCTGAGTTTACTACGGATGTCATCCACTAAATAATCTAGAAACTCCGGCATTGTTTTCCCACCTTACTCCTACTGACAGGGAGAATGCAGATAAATATAGTATGGTGTTAAGTAAGAAGAACTCTCTACTCGGAAACACCGAGTAACTATGCAGAACTCCAGTAAATTATTAGGTTCTTTCACAATGAAAAAAGAATTACTTCGATTCTGTGTTCTAGTAATTGCACTATAAAGTTACTAGAAACCGCCCAGATACATATGTCCCATTTCCTATTCAAGAAGGGATACCTATGCCTGAAGCGGTTCCTAGACCCCCATCGTGCGAGTTTGGAGAACTAATGTCGCGCGTTCTACTCTACAACGATATCTAGCACCACATGAGCGCTACTATACCTTACGTTGAGTGGTTGATGCGCAATCTGAATTATATAGTAACAGTGGAGGAGTAAATACCCTCGAGAGTCGATTCTATTGGACTACTAGAGCACCTCATCGAACTTAGACTCAGGAGTGAGTAACAGATTTGACCCAGAATATGATATGAGCGTAGTATTTGTACCACAGTTAATATTGTGCTATGTTTACTATTTCGCAAAGGAAAAATCCGGAGTAGATAACATCAGATGAGAAAGCTCAGTAAAGAACAGAAGAGCCAGGCATTGAAGACATGGAGAGAGGTCTGTCAGGTGATTGAGAGCACATTTGGTTTGAAACCATCAGAGGTACCAGCACACATCTATCTCTCAAATTCAGAGGACCAGATAGAGAATCACCAACCCGGAGTCATAGACTGTGATTCCATTATCATCAACTCCAACATACATGACTACGAAGATGTGCTCAATGCAACGATAGCAAAACTATGCCTTCAGAAAATCTTGCCTTCAGACCTGCTCTGTAGAGAATGCATTGATGATCTTACATTCGAGTTCGCTCGACGAACAATCACTGATAAGAAAGTAAGAAGTCAATGGGAATCAATCTGGAAGGAGCACTCACCCCCACGCCAGATATCTTCAGCAGTTGATTACAATCCATGTGTAGGATACAAGTGGCTTTACTCAGTCGCAGGAGAGAATGGGTTAGATACTTTCGTGCGAGAGCTAACACACCGAGCCAGAAATCAAGTTTCACTTTCCTTTGAAGATTACATGCAATATTTCTCAATGAGAGTACGCAGGTTTGAAAGAACTCTTGATTCGACAGAGCTGAAATTAACAAGTACAGTTGTAGAAAATCCAGACCTACCATCTAAGGACCTTGCCAACATAGTGGGAATCTCTGAGGAATGGATGTCACGTAAGCTAGCACAACTTCAGAAACGAATGGTTCTTCGAGGATTCAATCGCGCTCCATTTTCACGTATTGGTATTCAGATGTTTCACGTTCTTGTATCAAGAAGAGATACCGATGCAGACCCGTTCGATCTCTTCAAGGATTGTCCGTTTCTCTACTCCTATAGAAAAGTAGTGTCTGGCGACTGGTCTGCTCTTGCAACTCTAAGTATTCCTGAAAATAGAGAGAGCATGCGGTTTGTGAAGTCGGGATTGAAACACATTGTGGAAGCAGGGTTTGATATAGACCTTCATCAGATCCATTCTTCGGGAGTATCACGCTGTTTCGATTATTATGAGCCGAAGATTGGTCAATGGGATATCCCCTGGGAATTACTCTCAATACATCTCCAGCGAATCCAGTCAGACGATTTGGCATCAACTATACCTAAAGTCGATAGACCTGAGAAACGAATTGAAATGGAACTAGACGACTTAGACATGAAGATAATTGAAAGTGTGAGGGTCGGTGTAGCTTCGGTTTCCAAGATTCGCTCACATCTCAAAGTAGGTCAACATAGAGTCGCACAAAAGCTGCAGAAATTGCGAGAGAATGGTCTTATCATAAAATCATGGGAAGTTCACAATATCGGACTGAATGAACATGCTATAATCTACTGTAAAGACAATGAACTGGGAAAGACAATAGCTGCTTGGTCCCTTAGACTTCCCAAAAGCGTCATCTCATTCTCCTCAAAGGAGGAATTGATGCTCCTTGCGGATTTACCAAAAGGTGGGAGTTTTGGACTGGCTACAGCTTTGGAAGGACTGAACAACGGTACATGTATCGGCATCCTGAGTCCTCAGATCTATGGTGCGTGGGGTTTTCCATCTGTGCTTTGGGATTCTAAGTTTCAGAGATGGAAGTGTCCCAAGAAGGAACTTGAAACTTGGATTGCTCAACTAGAATGAAACTGTGTGGTTAATATACCGGTTTAAACTTACAATAATTGGGAGTTACGATGGAGCAGACAGCAGTACCTCTTCTTGTCAAAAGAAGAAACTATTCAGAATTAGAGAAACGAACATCCTGGACGAACCTGGACATCATTGAAACCTATAGTTGAACAAAGACCATTCTTGTATGGGCTTAAAAGCTCCCAGCAAAACCATATACCGATTCTGAATGTTGACCAACAAGGCTTACAGGTATGAACTGAACCCCAACAACATCCAGAGGTCGCACCTTGCTCAACATGCAGGAATAGCTCGTTTTGCCTACAACTGGGGTCTCGAAAAAAGGATTGCACGGTACAAGAACAATCAGGGTGACGACAGGTTCACTGATGCCATGAAGCAACACAAGCTCCTCAACTCACTGAAGAAAACAGAATTCTCATGGATGTACGAGACCTCCAAGTGTGCACCTCAAGAAGCCCTGAGAGACCTCCATCAAGCTTTCCAGAACTTCTATCGAGGACTCAAGTCTGGGAAGAAGACTGGATTTCCTCGCTTCAAGAGGAGGGGAGTCCGGGACAGCTTCAGGTTGACTGGATCTATCAGGTTCCATGAGCGAGGAATCCAGCTCCCACGGATCGGAAAGGTCCGGATCAAGGAGAAGAGAGAGAAGTATTATAGTGGAAGGATCCTCTCAGTAACTATACGACGACGAGCCAACAGGTGGTTCGTTTCAGTCACTGTGGAGGAGGACATCCTTGACCCTCAACCCGTAAGAGGCGCACCAGTGGGAGTGGACCTGGGTGTGAAGACTTTGGTCACACTGAGCGATGGGACCACCTTTGCAAACCCACGGGCCATGGGAAGACGACTGCGGAAATTAAGACAGCTACACAAATCGTTATCAAGAAAACAGAAGGGAAGTAAGAACCGCGAGAAAGCAAAATTACGACTTGCAAAGATGTACCTGAGAACCTTCAACATCCGACAGGACACACTGCATAAGTTAACGACCTACCTTGCCAAGAGCCACAGCAAGGTAGTGATCGAGAATCTGCTAGTGTCAGGGATGATGAAGAACCGAAGGTTAGCGCGAGTCATTGCAGATGTGGCGTTCTATGAGTTCAGAAGACAGCTAGAGTACAAGTGTGGGTGGTATGGCTCTGAGCTTGTCGTTGTATCAAGAACCTTTCCTTCATCGAAGATGTGTTCACGTTGTGGGCACAGGAAGAAGGAGCTCTCTCTATCAGAGAGGGAGTATCATTGTGAACAGTGTGGGATAGTAATCGACAGGGATCTCAATGCTGCACTGAACCTAGTCGCCGTCAGTTTGCCGGAGACTGAAAACGCTTGCGGAGAGGAAGTAAGACATAGCAGATCTTCTGAGATTTGCAATGCAGCCTCGATGAAACAGGAACCGAACATCATTCCGGACTCAATGTCCAAGAATGTCTAGGTTTCGGGGAACGGTTTTCCGTCTGCACTTTGGGATTCAAAGTTTCAGAGATGGAAGTGTCCAAAGAAGGAACTTGGGTCTTGGATTGTCCAACTTGAATGAATTTGTGTGGAGAACTATGTTTCTGAGATATCTGTAAATCCCATGCAAAAACTCATTAGAAAGAGGCCTGGTTTATTCATTTCTGGACGGTGGATGGTGATGGAGGAAACAAACTCAGCATATAACGAACTTCTAGACCTAAAACGAGAGAACCTTCTCTTCGGATTAGGAATGGGTTCGATCGTATGGGACTCTTTGACCGCACTCCCCCCTGGTGGACAGAATCAGAGAACTGAGGTAATGGGAATTATAGGAAAAATACTCCATAAAATGGAATCCAATCCAAAATTTGGAACAATACTTGATTCAGTACAGAAAGGACCAGACTATGATTCATTTGATGAAGTTCGAAAAAGGAACATCCACCTGATAAAGAAGAATTATGAAGAAACTATCAATCTGCCAGAAGAACTCTTTGTTCGTTTCATAAAACAGAGGAATATTACTCGAGTAAAACGAGCAGAGGCATTGAAGAAGCGGGATTGGAAGGTCCTCGAACCAGAGTTCTCGAACCTGTTTGACTGCCAAGTTGAGATTGCAGATTGTCTCATGGATGTAGTAGGAGTTTCGGACCCCTATGATTACCACTTCAATTACTGGGAAGAAGGCATGCGTGCGGATAAGATTTCAAAGATATTTGCGGATATTACGAAATCAGTTATCCCCATGGTAAAGAAGTATGCCCCACAAAGCGAAACCATACGAACAGACTTCCTTAGTAGACCAGTGAAAAAAGAAACTCAATGGAAGATTGTTGAGGAGCTGACTGAAATCGTCGGCTATGATACAAAATCTGAGAAGGCAGTAGGCACTATTGGAGAAACTCAGCATCCGTCCTCAATTGGTAGGTATGATGATGTAAGGATAGCACTACGATTTGTTGAAGATGACTTCCTCTTCTCATACAGGTGTACCCTTCATGAGAGTGGTCATGGACTCTACAGGATTAATCTTAACAGAAACTGGATGAACCAACCTGTTGGAATGAGCGCAGGTTTTGGGATTGACGAGTCCCAAGCAAAGTTCCTTGAGAAGGTGATTGGTCTATCTCCAGAGTTCCTTCAGTATTTCCTTCCTAAACTCAACACAATCACTGGCGATACCTTCTCAGATGTAACGCCTATAGAATTTGTAAGAGCTGCAAACATTGTAAAACCTGGACCCATTAGAGTCAAGGCAGATGAACTCACATTTACATTGCATATCATCATCCGCTTCGAGATAGAACGAGATCTCTTTGCTGGTAAAATTAATGTGTCAGATGTTCCTGCTGTCTGGAACGATCTCTATGAGAAATATCTGGGGATTGAGGTGGCCAATGATGCAGAAGGTGTCCTTCAGGATGTCCAACTAGCAACATGTCAGTTTGGTCATTTTCCGTGTCATACATTGGGGAATGTCTTTGTCGCTCAGCTAGTAGAGAAGATGACCGAAGATTTACCAGAGTGGAAGACCCAGATTGGAGAGGGAAATGTAAAAGATGCGATTGCATGGATGACCGAGAATGTACATAGAAAGGGTTGTCTCTATGATGCTCCGGGGCTAATTGAACATGTGACTGGAAAGAAGATGTCTGCAAAGCCTTTCTTGAATTACCTAACTATCAAGTATGAAACTCTGTACAAATAGAAAATCCCTCAACATTTCACAAGTAGCTAACAGAATTTGTGTGGTTAATATACCTCCACAAACCAACAATAATTGGGAGTTACGATGGAACAGGCAACTATTCCTAACCTTGTTTCAAGAAGAAACTATTCGGAGTTAGAAAAACGAGCTGACGAGTTCGCAAAGAATGATGGCTGGAACGCATTCCTGAAGCATATCCAATCCACCGGCTCAAATGGTAAGGCTCGAGATGTACTGGTGACACTCTTGGAGTTGGAGGCAGTGGGTGGAACCGATACCAACATGTTCAGCGAGTTCTCATCGCTGGAGGGATCCACACTTCATGAGGTACGACTTGATGCAGTCATACGAGCAATGGAGATTCTGAAAGAACAGATAGAAGAGAAGCACACTTACTTCCTTAACGTCGAAGCGATGGCTCAGACCCCGTACGCAATCTTGGTGAGTGATGTCATCGAAGCACGGAAACGTGAGCTCGAACAGCTTGAGAAGAACCCATCGAGGATTGACGTGCTAGGAACCTTCTATGGTTTTACCATTCTGATGATTGAGGGCTCTAAGCCACACGAGAATTCTACATCCACTGGCTACAGTTATCGTCGCTGGCGAAGAAGAACTTGGCTCGATGAGAGCATCACCGATACCGCTGCACAGGCGGTGAAAGGACTCACAGGACAGTTTGCATCAGAAGTTGATATGGACAAGAGATATCGAACTCTCGGAAGCAGTCCTATATTCAAGAATAGATGCACGAAAGAAACGGCAAACATTCTCGCAGACGCAGTTCGTCTTGCGTTATACAAAGTACCAGGTAATCGGAGCACAGCAGCTCGAAAGCTTGGGCGCACCGGAGATTCAAGGGTCCTACCTTTTCTCCACCATAGATTTACCCTTGAACAGAATCGGCGTGTGAGAATCAGTATTGCAGATGCACTTGGAAATGTAGGTCATCTTTCGTCAATTGACGCTCTGAAGGTGCAAGTGAAACTTCCACAACGTCGACTTACAAAAGACCTAGAGGCCACCATCAAAGCTATGGGCGGAATATTCTCACCCACATGCAAAAAGGTCCTCCTCGACCTTGTAGAAAACGGAGGAAATACAATCAAGGCTACTGCGATTCAAGCATTAGGAAAACAGGAGCCAACAGGAATGGTGGATCTACTCACCCCGTATCTTGGACACAAGAGTAAACCGGTCGTGAGATCATCAGTGCTGGCTTTGCACGAGTTAGGTAAAGATGGACAGCGTGTAGTTCGAACCAATGCTCCTGATATCATCAAGCGTATAGGATATGATAGACCTTCTCGGAGTGCAGTCACCAAGATGTTGGAAATAAAAGGAGTGGGTCAGATGAGTGCAGTCCACCAGTTCTTTGCTCAGAAAATCGATAAGCTACGAAAAGAAGCAGACAGATGGAAACAAAGAACGAGTGGTGGATCCTATTCATACTGGTACAGACGAAGGGAACAAAGAACAATTCAAAGAATGAACGAGATGATATCAATTGTCAATCGGTATCTTATACCTCCATACCAGAGTGAATTGCTAGATTCAGTAGAGGCAGCTCTGGAGAAAAGAAACGTAGACTCGTATAATGTAACAAGAATTCTGGGCAATGGTAGATTAGCAAATGCGCTGAAGGAGCGAAAAACAAAACCACCTCCAAAGAAGAAACCTAACAAAATCTCCTATGATCGGACGTACTTTGCCTGATGTGATGGATTGGAAACCATTTCTGTAGAAGTGATTCATCCCGATAAGTAAGAAAAGAAACCATTCTCTACATTCTGAGTTATTGGAGTAGTAGACTATGGTTAAAATTAGCCCATTCGTAAAATTGCTCAGAGGCGAGTATGAGCTTACAGTCATCCTCCTTCTCACTCGTCTTAAAGGAAAAGCTAGAACTGATGAGATCATCAAGAAAGGAAAGAAAACCAAGACTCTTCCAGCACTCAATGGTGCGAGGGTAGCAACTGCTCGAAAATTCCTGTTAGATAATGACCTGATTGAGGTTGAAGAAAAAGGTAATGAAATTATTCACACTCTTACATCCAAAGGAAAGAAACTTGGCAAATTACTCAACTCAATCTCGGATTTCATCGTGAAAGACCTGAAATGGAAACGCTAGAAACTTAACGACTTTGATTTGTTGAAAGGGACTTCTAACCCCTGTTCACAACTCCTCTTAGCTTTTCCCAGAACCGAGAGAGTCCCGCTCCTATTCGTGAACCTATTTGTTTGAAAACATCAGGAACGTATTCGGGTTTGAGCCATGCAAAGAATAAGATGAAGAAAATGGTGAGTACAATTCCAACAATGATTACAGGGCTAACATCCAGGGCGTTTCCGGGTGATTCTGGACCATCAGTTGTATTGGTTGTAGTGGTTGTCGACGTTGTATCGGTTCCGGTGTTTGTTGTTGTGGTTGATGTAACAATCAACCATCTGGTGAGAAGATGTCCCCTCTTGCATGTAGCAGTCACGGTGAGATTGTCACCCGCATCTGCTGAAACAGGGAAAGAATCGTAGACACCCCAGTCGTATGTCTGATTCACATACGTCCTGTTGAGAACGGAAATATCATTGTTCTTTATCTCAATGGTTTCAATATAGTGAGTCTTCGTGTTTGCAACATAGTGTGAAACATTCACCGTAAGGGTCTGTGAATTAAAATCATATTCAAGTACGATATCGGATGGTTCTGTGGCTTCAACAGGTATGGTGTAAATGGAACTCACTAATAATGCAAACAGGATGACCATTGCACTGTATGTTATCCGTTTTTCCGAACTCATTATGTTTCACAGTATGTTTTCTAAATTTATGATATAATAAACGTATACTGGTTGTTAGTCAGTGGATAGGACCTACTTTCCACTACTCATCCTTAGTAGCCATAAGTGAAAATGCCAGTGGAATCTGAATCTCAGGGTCGTCATAGATCCAATACCCATCCTCAGACTTTTTGAAGAATGGGAATAGTTGGAACGGAAACTTTGCATGTTCATGAAGGAATCTTAATCTGAGTCCTGCATTCACAATCGATGTAATAATGTCACTCATTGTATGAGCCCATTCATAATCCTTCTGAGATTCAAATTTCACATCTGATTCTGCGTATGATCCATCGACATCAAATGAATAAGGCTCAGGTTTAGAGAAGTAACTACGTTCCATTTTGAACTCATCTGGTCCTTCATTATCAAATATCCACAAGAACGGATGACCTTCAGCGATATAGAAAGTTCCACCTGGTTTCAGAAAGTGGGCAATAATCTCAGCCCATCTTTTCAAATCATGCAGCCAGCAAAGAACACCATAAGAAGTAAAGACAATATCGAACTGTTCATCAAGTACATCAGGCAAATCAAAGATATTGGACTGAATGAATCGAGCATCTATCTTTGCCTTCTTGGCCAAGTCTCGAGATATTGAAACTCCCTCGCCTGAGAAATCTACTCCTGTTACCTTGGCGCCCTCTCGTGCCCATGATAGTGCATCGAGTCCAAAATGGGATTGAAGATGTAACAGACTCTTTCCTCTCACATCACCAAGTTCCTCAAGCTCTATCGAGTTCAGTGAGGTTTCGCCCTTGAGAAACTCCTCTGTCTTGTACGTCTTCGACTCAACATTGATTTTTGCAAACTGATCCCACATAGTTCGGTTTGCGTCATAGTACTTGTCCAAGTCTTTCATCCAGTTTCGACCCAGTTGCTAGATTTCAATATCTTCTATGAATCGTTTGGTCTGTGCTTTAATCAGAAGTGATGGTTATTGCAATCAGTCCTTCCTGAAATTGTCCTGTACAAAAGCTCGAAACTCATTACCATCCACTACATAGTAGGTGCGGCTCACATACCCCGTATAACTCTGCAGCCCTACTTCAATAACTGTTCCATCGGGAAAACGGTGTGCATGAAGTGATTTTCTACTTTTGAAAAAGAACTTACGCTCAAGACCATATTGCTCATCGGGGCCTAGAATTCGAGCGATCATGACCTCTGATACATCGGCAGTGTCAACTTTGCGATAAATAGTAGGAATTGTGGTCTGCTCTGTGATTTCAATACCATTTTTCCTCAGAATGTAAGAGAGCACCATGGACTCCAATGACGCGCCAACAGTTTTCTTAGATTCATCAGGTCCTGCGAATATGGGTGCTCCTATGATTTTGACTCCAGGGGTTCTCTGACGTGTAGTGCCGGTTTTCCTAGCCCACCTTGCATTATCACTGACAGATTTTGCTCGTCGGCGGGATTCTTCCTTCTTTCTCTCGGACATTTCTTTGAAGCACCTGTATGATTATGAGTGGGAACAAGAGAAATCTGATAATTGTTGCCATGAAGGATGATAACTCATTCCGTCAGGAAGATATATTGAGCGTGTTATCAATTCTGAAGTGGTAGGATGGCTGGGTTTCCAACAAATTAGAAACTTTCAGTACATCTACTAAAATCAATACAGGCGCACTACCAATGCAAATTCTTGTTCGTAGATTTATGATATTCAAATAGCCATGCAAGTCTCAGTTCTTTCTACACCAGGAGCATCATGGATGCTCTCAACCAGCTTTCGAAAACCGGATTTTGCAGGAAGTTCAGCGTAGGCAATGAGATCATATGGTCCAGTAACCATATGCACATGCTCGATTTCCTTGATTTTTTTAATCGCATCGAAGGCTGTACCTGACTGTCCTCCCTTGACTTGAATTAGAACTATAACAACCACCATAGTCGAAATCTCCTATATGCAATGTACAGTATTAACAACTTATGTACAAAAGTATAGCTGAAAGTTGATTTGATACACAAATTTGTTGAGGATTTTCCAAAATGGTTCGGAATTCAAGATATCCTACGTTGAAGATAAGACATATACTATAACAATCGTCCAATTTAGTAGGTGTATGATATTTGGAGAATGATACCCCAGTACCACAATATGATCCCATCCAACAAAGATCGGATTGCAACAAGACAATGATTTACTGTATTGTTTCCATTGCGCTACTGATTGCATCGGGAGCAGTATCTCACCCAGAAGTAATCGCTGTACTTCCGGGTGGTGTTGGTACTTCCTCAATCCTCAGTTTCGCCATCATTGTAACAGTGCTCCTCCTCTGTTTCTGGCAAAGACCAAAAAGTGGTTGAACCTTCGGAGAAATGCTTGACGGTTGATGCGAGTTTAGAACTATGTTTTGTTGATGAAGTCAATGATCACCTGGGCTATTTCCTCACCTTTGTCTTCTTGTAGGAAATGGCCTGCACCTTTTATTGTGATATGATTCCGTTCCTGATCTCCTGGAATCTTCTTCTGGAAGTATTTCTCGCCACCTCGGGTGATAGGGTCACTATCACTGAATGTTGTCAAGAATGGCTTTTCCCATTTGGTCAGCACATTGTCCCAGACTTTTTGATTCTGTGCTAACTGTGAAGGAACTAAATATGGAAAGATGCGTGCGCCAGCTTTGTACGATGCGTCTGGAAAAGGAGCATCATAAGCTCTCACAACCTCAGAGGAGAGGTTAGTCAGTGTTGAAGATTGAATAAGGTCACCAATAGGAAGTTCGGGAATTGTCTGTGAGAGAGCAACCCATCTTATGAAATTCGGATTCTCTTGGAGTTGCTTTGGTGTTACTGTTCCTATACGTCTGACTTGGAGCTTGAAGATGGGGTATCCAATCTTTGCCTTGATTCCCTTTGCACTGGGTAATCCAGTATTTGCGGCAACAATTCTTGCGAATCTATCGGGTTCTTCACCTACCACGCGGAGACCGATAAGACCACCCCAATCTTGGCAGAATAGAGTGATATTTTCAAGGTCCAACTTTCTGACGAGTTCAAGCATGACATTCACGTGCATCTGATAGGAATAGTCCTTTGTTCCCTGGAGCTTGTCAGAGCGTCCAAAGCCTATCAAGTCTGGAGCGATTGGTCGAAATCCTGCATCTACAAGAGGAGGAATCATCTTACGATACAGGTAGCTCCACGATGGTTCACCATGCATCAAGAGTATCGGAGGTGCATCCTTAGATCCTTCGTCAACATAGTGGACTCTCAAACCTTCAATTTCAATATAGTTAGGAGTGAAGGGATAACCAGACAGGTCTTCAAAACGAGAATCTGGAGTGCGTAGAATTTTCTTCTCTGACATATTGTTCAGTTACCAGTCATAGATGATGAATCTTTCGCCATTCGAAAGTGTATAATACAGGATTGCACTCCTTAAGGGTGAAGGTGTGCTAGTTGGAACTACTCTATCTAATACCCGGTGATGGAATGCCGGAGGACGAAATAAAGCGTCGAGAGAAAGTCACGAACTCATTAGCCAGACAAGGAACCAAAGTCACAGTCGAGGAGGTTGGCGAAGGTCCCCTCTCTATAGAGTCCGAGATTGAGGCTTACATGTCGATTGGTCCGCTCCTAGAATGGCTCTTTGCTCGTCGAAAAGACAACAAGTTTGATGCTATCATTATTGGATGTGCAGGAGATCCTGGTCTCGGAGCTGCTAGGGAATTGATGGATATTCCAGTCATCGGTCCCGCAGAGTCCGCATATCATATGGCATGTATGGTAGCTGATAGATTTAGTGTGATCTCACCTATGCAGGCAGGAGGCATAGCCGCTGCGGACGACCTTATCGCTCGTACACGAGAGATGGGACTGAACAGTCGGTTAGCATCAGTTGAGTTTGTTGAAATGCCAATTGTAGATATGTGGAGTGATGATCCAACCGCGGTCATAAATCAAGCAAAGATAGCAATTAACAAAGCCAAAGACAATGGAGCAGGATCTGTCGTTCTGGGCTGTATGTCTATGGCATTTCGGACTGCGAACACCAAATGGGATGTGGGGATTCCAGTCATCAATCCTCTAACTGCAGCAATCAAAGTTGCAGAGAGTTTCGTGGACATGGGCGTAATGCAGAGTCGAGTTACCTACCCTGCAGCAGATTTCAGTAAACTTGTAGGAACAGTATTCAAAGAATAAAAAGAGGAGAACGAAATGGGAAAAGGAAAGAAGTACACAGGTTACAAAGCATATGATTACCTAACTCCAGGAATTGACTACAAAGAGTTCAAACTCCGGGAAGCAACAATGAAAAAATGGGAATA
>SDBT01002396.1_pt1 | contig 33127 bp, 64 predicted proteins | sample 2277101 | NCBI WGS metagenome assembly SDBT01 (sample SAMN10404973, study PRJNA504765) | marine sediment metagenome | isolation source: marine sediment core GS10_PC15, 103 cmbsf | place: Arctic Ocean: Southern Knipovich Ridge | collected 2010
CATCCAGTAATTTCCAGAATCTGTTGTTTGTTCTGATGTTATCGTCAAGTTAGGATTTCCATCAGATGCACTATAACTTACCAACACAGGCTTTGCTGTTGCATCAGATGCTCCAGTAGCCATGGTTACTCCTGCTGCTATGATGGCTGTTCCTCCAGATGGTATGGTTGTTGAACCTGCTGCTGCTGCTGTCCATGTTCCTGTTTTAAATCCTACATTTCCCCTTACTATTGAACCTATGTTTGTTAATCCGCTGTCTGTTGCAGTAGTCATAATATCACCTCTATTTTAAATCCCGAATTGAGCCTTGTACTTTGAAAAATGTACATATCAATTCTCCTGCAGTGTAATATATTCCTTGAGTTCCTAGTCTGTTGATTGCAAATGGGTCAGGATTAGCTGCACTCATTCCGCTTTCAAAATACAAAGTAGGATATAGCAATGCCACAAATAACCTTGGAACTCCTGTCTCATCATTATCTGTAGTATCTAATAAGTAAATTCTGCTAATTGTATCTTTAGTAACTGCTTGAGCTGCAAATAAAGGTATGCCATGTACTGTAGCAACCCTAATTCCTGCTGTAATTCCTTCATCAGTTGTTACTCCATTAATTCCTACTTGGACTAATTCATCTGCTTTAAGAACTCCTGGATATCTTACTTGATTTTCATAAATACCAAAAATTCTCCATTTAGTGTCATTTCCTGTTATAATTAGGTTGGTTTTAGCTCCATTGTTTTCTAAAGTAGCTAATGTGTCTCTTATCAAATCATCATCAACAAATCTGTCTGTTCCTGAGTTGTGTTCTACAACTGCATCTGCCCATGAGTTATTTCCTCTGTTGATTCCATAGATATCATCATCTCCAGCAGTATAACTCAATGCTGATTGTGCAGCTGCACTAAAAGCAACTCTATCAATAGATTCAAAGTTGTCTTCTGCTAATGTGTTTGCATCAACTAAAAGCTGTTCATTGATTCTTTTGGCATGTAATACAGCAAAATAACCTCTTAAGAATTCCATATCTCCTAAAGCATCATCTCCACTTTTGTTAACTAATCCTTCCTGAATAAATGATACATCAAAAGAATGTACAACTTGTTTAACTGTTGCTGTTATTTCTGCAATAGTTGGTTTTATTGTATCTGGGAGTGTTGCGTTTTCTGATACTCCACCACCTGCTGTACTTCCTGCATCTGCAGTGATTACTCTCCAACCAGATTTTTCCCATGGTCTTTTTGGTAATAATCCAAATACATTGGCTTCGTTGTTAATCTGACTAAATGCTACTGCTCCAAATATTGCGTTGAATACTCCAGTTGTAGTTGATAAAACTGGTGCATTAACTTTTTGAACCATTTGGGGTCCATAGTAATACTCTAAAAGTTGTCCTATTGTTTTAAGTCTGGCTGTCATTTTAAAAAGCACCTCTTTGATTATCATCCATATACTCGTTGAATAGTCTGGTTGCTTCTGGGAAACTTATCTTTTTCTTTCCTTTAGCAACCATTAAAGGAAGATTCTCATATACACTGTTTTTTGCTACGTTTCCTATTGCTCCAGGTCTTGGAGTTGTGATAGATGAAACAGCTTTATCTATTTTTTTAAGCAATTTATTAGAAAGTGTATCCATCTTTTTTTCCATAGCTTTGAAAGCAGTTTGTTCGTTAGGATCTTCTACTTTAGGTCCTTCTTCATTAGCGGCATCTGTTTCTCCTTCGATATCGCTTGCAGCCTCTTCTTTTTTCTTTTCTTCAGGCTCTTCTTCGTCTTGTTTTTCTTCTTCCTCGTCGTCATCTTGTTTCTTTTTCTCTTCTTCTTCAGGCTCTTCTTCGTCGTCTTGTTTCTTAGTCTTTTTCTTTTCTTCTTCCTCTTCTTGTTTCTCTTCCTCTTCTTCCTCTTGTTTTTCTTCTTCTAATTCCTCTTCATCAGGAACATCTTGTTTAGTTTTTTTTGTTTTTGGCATAGTATCACCTTTTTTATTAAGAATATCTTTTTTAATATCCTTTTTATTTATATGTGTTTCGCCTTTCTTGGCCTTTTCTTCAATTTCTTCTTCTAATTCAGGATGTGTATGTTCCCCTTCTGGATCTTCTTCTGTATGAATATGACCTCCATCAGGGTCTTGTTTCAAAGACTTTTCAGCTAATTCTTTATTAATAGATGTCTGACAAATTGCGAATGCAGATTGTTCTTTTGTTCTTCCTGCTTGTGGTTTAAATTCAGGATCATCCATTAAATCTGCTACACAACGATCTAATTTAGATTCTCCTGGTTTAGTTACATTTGATTTATTTGATTTTGCTACAGTTGAAAAGGCCTCGTTAAGTGCCATAGGATTGCAAGGTTCATCTACGCTTGCAGTTTCCATATGATGAAACCCTTCTAAAACTTTTACATCTTCTCCTGTGACTTCATCTTTTCCTTTAGATTCTCCTGTATTAAATCCCCCTACTGAGCTTCCTTTTCTTTCTCCAGATACTATTTCGCCCCAGACTTTGTCATCTAGTTCATTATGATTAAAAAATTTATCTAAATGAAGTAATCCCATTGTATGAGTCTTGGGATGCTCAAGAAGTTTATAAGCGAATGTTTCTCCATGTATTCTGTTTGTATGGGTATCGCTTATTGGGCCGTGTCTTTCTAATAAAGTTTCTTGTTCTTTAATAATATCATCAATAGGAATTAATTCTCCTTCATTGTCTTTCATCTCAACAGAGGCCCATGTAACTAATAGTCTTTCTTCTGCTCCTTCTACTGCTGTCTTAATCTCTTCTATATTATCTGAGTTTAAAAAAACCTCTTCAACTTTATCAGTAGAAATTCCTTCTCCTTTCTTTTTCTTAATAAATAATATCCTGTTCATTTTAACTTCCTGTACTGTCAATTAAATGTAAACTTGATTCTTGATATATTTTAAATAAGGGTAGTTCTTTTTTCATCACTTCAATCTTATGTTTTTTATTAAAAAAATCTTTTAATGTCACTTCTCCCATCTCTATTCCATTCTTTTTAATTATTTTGATTCCTTCTACAACACAATCCATTTTACATTCTTTTGTTATACTCATCATAAATTAAACTCCTTTATTGCTTGAGATATTGCGGGTCTCAAAAATGGGTCTTGTGATTGTCCTCTTTCTCCCAGTGATTTTGCAATGTTTCTGGCAACTCTTTCAACAGTAGAATCTTTTGCTGGTTTGTTTTTAAATAACTTTCTTCTGACCCATGTTTCTAATTCTTTTGGATTAACAGGAACTCCATCATTTCCAAACTCTACATCTGCAGCATATGGAGCTGGATAAGCAACTGTTTTGTTTAAAAATCTTTTTTCAACTCTTCCCATTTTCAGTAATGTTCCTGTGTCAGTAGTAATAACATCTTTCATGCTTCCGTCTTTGAAAACTTTTGGATGTCTTATAGTTAGATTCTCTTGAGATAGTTGAAATATTCTATCAACAAAATCATCCATCTTTTTGTCTATTTCCTTTGCAATTACTTGTTCAGGAGTGGCCATAAACTCTTATTAATAAATTAATTTATATGTGTTTCGGAAATTAGAAATAGATTAATTATATTTTTTACCTTTAATAGGATTCCAATACTTCTTTATATCTTCTGTTCTTCCATCTTTTTTCATATGGCATTTTCTACATAAATATTCATAATCATTAATATCTCTTTTACATTCTCCTGAAATATTAGCTAAATCATAAGGTGGTTTTTTATTACATCTCTCACATAGTTCTGGTTTTGGTTTGTTTTTTCTAACCCATGTGTGTATAGCTGAATAACAAGCTTTTTCTCCTTTCCAATTACCATGTAATTCTTCTTTGGTTGGTTTTCGTTGTCCAGATTTATATTGTTCTATCATAGACTTACTTATTTTTTCTTTTGTTTCTTCTGATTGCCATCTCTCTTTATTTGCTTCGTGACCTTTTTGAAACCCTTTGGTGTTTCCTATCATTTTCTTTCCTTGTGATTTTTGACCACATTTTTTAGAACAATTTTTAACATAAGAATGATAGGGTGGAACTTCGAATTCTTTTCCACAATTCTCACATATCTTTTTAATTCTTGGCAATTTCCTCATATTAGAATAAAAGTAAGACTAGTATTTAAAGATTTGGGTACTCTAATATAGGTATGTTGGGAGTTTATACTGAACGGACGAAGAGATGTCTGCTCGAAAAATGTGAGACAGGAAAGTCTTTATCGACTGTCCATTTAGGAAAGTCCTTCTCTGATTCTTCAGTAACTATCTTAATTAAATTATCCCAGCTAACTCCTTCTTTTGTTCTGGCCTTGATTCTTTTTGAAGTGTCAGTTGTTCTATTATCTGCAGGCCCAATCCACTTGAATTTAAACTCATCTTCAGGGTCTGCTTTTTTATAGCTAGTTCTTCTGGCTGCTGCTGACACTTTAGAAGTTTCTGTTCTTGCTATTTCTTCTGCCCGAAAATCAGAGACAGATGTAGCATCTTTTATCTTTTCCTGAATCTTTTGTAATGAAAGCCCTTTAGGGTCTTCAAACGCTTCTTTAATAATAACATTTAGTTTGTTGCTTAAATCTTTTGAAATGCCTTCGAATGCTTCAGTTAAAACTGGTTGGGTTGCTAAAGCTTTTAATGCGTTATCATCAACTTTATCAAAAGTAAAATCAACACTTAACTCTCTCCCAATCTTATCAACAGAATCACTATAGGTTTTCTTAAATAATTTAGTTGTAGAATCTCCTAATTCTTTAGCTAAATTTGATTTTATGTTTCTTATCTTTGCTTTAAGCTCTTTTTCTGTAGGCTTTCTTTTGAATATCTTTATGAACTTAGATATTTCTTTCTCTAGGACTTTTGCAAGTTTGGTAAAAGGTGGCCTTTGGTTTGCTAGCTTTAAAATCATTTTGTCTGTTAATCTTTGTTCTGCTGGAGAACCAGTTCTTCTAAAACTTTCTGGTTCTTCTGGCCCAAATAATCCACCACCTTCTGTTTCTTGGAGTTCTAGTTCTCCTTCTTCTATTACAACTTCTCCAATGTCTTTGTCGTATTTTGCATCTAATCCTAAGTCTAAAGCTAACCTTCCATTTGAAAGTGAAACTCCTTGTCTTTCTAGTCTTGCTGCTTCATCCTGTTCTTCTGATGGGTTTAATACTAAAGTCCAGCCTTCTGCCCCCATTGCTTCTAAAATCTTAGGAAGAAAACTAGTATTATAAATTCCTTGGCCAAATTCAACTGCTCTGTTAGTTACAGTAATCTGAAGTCCTTCATTATTTAATCCACCGCTTTGTGACATATCTCCCTGGAATAAAGGCTCAACTCCGTAAACTGCTCCTATTTGTCTTTTCATTTCCTGTCTGGCTTCAGTATACTGCATTTCATCTAATCCTTTCATAAAATCAATAAACTCAACAAATCCTTTTCCACTTGTTGAATCTGGTACTGCCATAACAATAGGAAGATGTGGATGTTCATTTGATTTTTGTTTGACTGTGTCCCAAGCCTTAGTAATTGCATCTTGGTTTGGTGTCTTAAAAAACAATCCAGCTTTAGGAGGCCTCTGGCCTACATAAAGGGCTTTAATATATTCATCCATTCCAGAAAGTGATAGTGTTTTTGTCCAGACTGTAAAAATAGGAGGATATCCTCTTCTTTTGCTTGGTCTGTATTTAGATTTGAATACAACTTCATATTTAAAATAATAAAGTCTTTTTCCATCATAATCAATAAAAAAGTGTGCTCTGTAAGCCTGTCTTCCACAATTAGAGCATTTGTTATTGTCTTCTAATAAACTTTCTCTATGCACTGGACATACAAATAATTCCTTATCATCATCATCATAGCCTGGTCTGTCGTATTTGTTTATGACTAATCCTGTTACTCTTGGATCCATTCTTAGGACTTGCTTAAGCTTTTTTCCAACTAGTTTTAAATCATCAGAAAACTCATATGTAAAAATAAAAAGCATAAAGGCATCATCCATTACCGAAAAATCATCTTCTAATTCAAATAATACATCTGTTACGCTTTGGCTGTTTTCATTAATATCTTCTAAAAAATCTAAGATTTGCTTTCTTGTTATCTTTTCTTCTGGTTCAATCTCTTCTTCGCTAGTGGTTGTTTCTTCATCTGTTTTCTTGGCCTCTACCAAATCATATCCATTTCTAAAGATTTCTCTCCTTAAAGCATTTTGAATAGCAGTCAGAACATCTGAGTTATAAGCCATTTCATAAAGATAATTGTAATAAGGATATCTTGCATAAAGGTGGTGTCCTGTTCTATGATGATAGTCTGCTGTGGGTGGCTTTATAATTCCATCCATAGCTATCTTAAGATTCTTTTTGGTCTCATCTAAATCTTTTCTTATTTGAGAATATCTAGTTGATAGTATTGTGTTCTTTATTTTATTGAAATTAAAGATGGCCATGTTTAAATTCTAATTAGTTTATTTATTTATATGTGTTTCTATATCTTTATGTTACACAAGATTGTAAATATGATTCTGGTGTTACCACTTCTGCTTTTTTTACAACTCTTAAACCATCCATTGAGATAGTTAATAACAATATCTCTTTTGGTTGTGCATTGTCTATTATTGTTTTCGCTATTGGTTCTACTGAATTAAACTTATGTCTAATTGTTTCATAAAGTTCTTTTGTATATATTCTTTCTATCATTTTTATCCTCCTCCTATTTCTTTTTTGTTTGTTGTTCTTTTGTTGGAACTGGTTCAAGTTTAGATCCTTTTGGCACAGGCTCAAACACACTTTTATCTTTTGGTGGTACAGTCTGAGCCATTTCTTTTTTAGTAGCTTCTTCTGCTTGACTTTGCATATGAATCATATGTTTTTGTTTTATTACTTCTGCTCTTTGTTTTTTGATTTTCTGCTCTTCTTCATACAAGGCCTTTTCTTGCTTATTTAAGTTTTCTACCTGAACATTTGCAGGGTGTTTGTTTTGCTCCATTATTGCCTTGACCATTGTAAAATAAACAGGGTTGTAACTTACTGTATCAGTATAAAACACATGATAAACATCTTTTTTTCCTTTATATGCCTCTTCCATACGCATTTTTACTGTGTGCATGAAAACATTTATGAATTCTTTTGTAATAGAATCATTTAAAATAATACTTAAGGCCATTCTTCTGGTCATTTCATAAGATTTGGATGTTGGAAGCTTTGGATTTACATATTTCCCTAAGATATCCAGAGATTCTTTCCAGCATTGGTTGAATATGTAGATGTTTTTGTTGTACCAGACGTTTTCTACTTCTGTGTCAAGCCTTTTTTTCATTAGTTTGTAAAGAATTCTTATAGCTGGTAAAAAAACCATAACTTTAAAGAATCTGTGAATCCAGTTAAATCTTCTGCAATATTTTCCTAATGGTTCTCCTTTGGGATAAATAGATTCTACAACTGGGTTAGGATTATCATAATCTACTTTTGCTGGCTGGCCTTTTCTGTTAAAAATAAAATAATCTAAGAATCTTCCAAAATTATTACTGCTTCTTCTCTTTGATTTATATGTTTTAATAACTTCCTTTGCTGCTTTTATTTCTGCTTGTTTCTTTTTTATTACTTCTGTTGTTTGTTTCTTCTTTTTGAAAAACATTTGTATCACCTATTTATATTTTATTTTCTTATACTTTTTATTAATTCTTAGAGCAGCTGTATATATCTCATACTCAACGATGTTCTTGGTAGCATTAACCTTTACTTCAACATCCCACAATCCTGAGTTCTTGAAAAACCATCCTAAGATTGTCAGGCCAATAATAAATACCAAAAGAGCAATTCCTAAAAAAGTTTTGTATTGCGTTAAATCTATTCCACCAACTAATGTTAGTATTATAATACCTGCTGATATTTCAGTAAACATATCTGTAACCTTAGCAATCTGGCCTTTGCCTAAAGTAAAATAAAAGTGACATTTGTATAATATATTAATTATTTTATTGTTGTGTATCTTTTGTTTGATTTTCATATCTCTAACTCTCCTTCTTCTAAGATGTATTTAAGTGTATCTTCAATTCCTGTATACCACCACATAGTAGTCCAATCTTTTCTTTGGCCTTGTCTCTCTTGTTTTTTAAATATGTTTTTCTTTTCAATTATCTTATTGAGTTTCTTTCTTGCTTCTTTTTTTGATATCATTTACATATCTCTACAATTAAATCTTCTATTTCAGTCATATTAATCAAATCTATCTCATAATCGCATTTAGATATTCCGCAGATATTTCCTAGTTCGTGTTTTAAAAGCCATCTTCCTTGGGGATATTGGTTGTTGAAATAAAGCTGTACCCATGAGTGTATTGTTGTTCCTTCTTGTATATGAGCTGCACCCAGAAGTCCCTCAATGTTTTTCATTCTCATCTCAACATATTCAGCCTGTTCATCTGTTGTCTTTATATTTCTTTCATAACAAAACAGATAACCCAAAATAAAGCCCATCAATAATATTCCCATTATTCCCATTATCATTAAAGTAGTATCTTCTTTCATCAAAACATACCCTCTTTTTTATTTTCTTCTAGTTTCTTTTGAAATTTATTTGAATGGCCTTCATTAGGAAGTAAAGCGTGTGCTATTTCATGTAGTAATGTTTCTTTAAACTCTTTTTTTGTTATTCTATCCATATATTTTTTATTAAAAAAGATTATTTTGTTCTTCATAAAACAACATGCATCTAACTTAATCTCATTATTTATCTTTATTTTATCTGGTGTATATCTAAATACCCAATCTTTTAAGTTATATTTTTTTAGTAATAACTCTACTAGTTGTAGTTTTTTATTCATTTAAAACATTCCTTCTCCATCTAACACTGTAAAATCTCCCCTTGCTCTTAAATGTGTAAATAATGCGTATCTCAAAGCGTCCATCAAATGGTCATCTACCTTAATCGGCTCTTCTCTGACTTGCTTGTCTTCTTTCCTGTCTGCATATCTGTAGTAGTTAATTTCTTTAACAAAGTTCGGACAATTCTTAGAAACAATAAATATCTTTGGTTTTCCATCTTTCTGTACTTCAAAAAGCGAATGAATGAAGTTTATTCCAGGCATTACTTTGTTATCTGCATTTAAAACATTCAGGCCCATTGATTGTAGTTTATTTGTCATCATTGGCTCTGATGGATCTGCATAGATAGTTGTAAAATTATGGATTTCTTTTTTGTTTAATAACCAATTTCCTGTGTTTTCAATATCTTGCTTTGAAAGATAATACTCATCAAGTATATAAGCTCTTTTATCTCCATCTAGGCCAATTATTAAACTGGCCATTTCATTTGTAAATCCATAGTCTAATCCTACTATTGTTTCGCTAAATTCAATATCAGGAGCTTCTTTAATCAAATGAACTTCAAACTTAAAGTTATCATAAACCTGGCCTTCAAAATTAGTGAACTCTCCTTCTATTTCTTGTCTAGCAAATGTTCCTGAATAGTTCTCTTCAAGTGATTCTATAAAGTCATTTGTCAAAAAAGAGTTTTCTCTGCTTGAACACTGAATAATAAAGTAATTATCTCTTTGTTTTTCAACAAACTCCCTATATACCCAATTAAAGCCTTTAGGGGTTCCTGTCACGAATCCAACATCTAATATTCTTTTTCTGATTCTTCCTATCATTATTTTCCAAGTCATAGAAGGGCACATGCTGGCCTCATCTATCCAGAACCAGTCTAAATTAGGGCCTCGAAGTCTTTCTGGGTCATCTGCAGACCTGAATAACACTTCTGAGCCGTTGTGTAGCATTATCTTGTTCTCTACTCTCATATGTTCGCTTATTAATTCTCTAGGTATTATTTCCATAAATGTTCTTTGAGTTGCGTCTCTAAGCATAGGATAAGTAGGGGCCACTATTACACCAACTGTTTTAGGAAAATTCAGCATTAATTGAATTGTCTTTATACAGCCTATATGAGTCTTTCCAGAGCCGATTCCTCCTACATAGCCAGTAAATCTTTTTTGAGAGTCAATAAATTTGGCCTGTTTAGGAAGTGTTTGGTATTTAAAGTCTATTTCTTGCATTTAATCTTTAGGCATTATTGTTGAACTTATTTCAACATTTGGCATACTTCCTTGTGTGTGTGTTATACTTATAGAATTTATTAATGATTTAAGTGGTTTCTCAACAAATCCATGTATTTGTAAAAACACAATCAAATCTGCTTCAAATTCTACTATACTTGTTTTTGGTCCTATTTTAATCAATCCTCCTTTTCATTTTAAAATCGAGTAGGTAACTCTTTGTTTTTTCTTATTTGTTCATCAATAGCTTTTTTTGACGCTTCTCTTTGCTCTTTTGTTTCTGTGTTTATCCTTTTTCCAATCATTCTTCAAGCTTTTTCCTTACTTTCCTTTCTGTTTTCACCTTTCAAATCCTCCCTTATTATATTTACTTTGATTTCTCCCATATGGCCATGAACATTGAATGATTTCTGTATAACAGGATCAACTTCTTTCTTTAGATTAAGCTTAGCATAAAAAGTCTTGAGTTTCTTATTGAAGTTATCTGCATTTAATTGTAAGTTAAAAGCATCATGAAATAAGCTTTCTGTTAGTTTTTCTGGATATAATGCTGCTTCTAGTATTTTTCTTTTAGCATCAGGAACTTTACATTTCCATTTCTCTTTAGTTCCTTCTTCTTTAATAGGACATGGTAATTTACAGTTTTTACACTTAGTTAAAGAATATTTAGGTAGGCCTTTAAGTGCTTTTCCTCCTTTTGACTGAATTGCTCTGCTTTCACTCTGCTTCATCTTATTAAAAGGTATTAAATTGCTCTTTTTTAGCTTACTTTCCTCTTTTTCACTCATTTTTTGCATATTTTAGATGTTTTTTATTCAAAAAACCAACAACTTTTCTTAATTTATTACATTCGCTCTCTTGTTTGGCTTTGTCTTTAATTAGCCCCTCACAAATACTTTCTAATTCTCTAATCTTCTTTTCTTGTTCTTTTAACATATTCATATAGTAACCCAAACTAACATAACTCTTTCCTTCAAATTCAGATAAGTAGTTTACTTTCATTTTAGTTTAAATTCTCTTATTTGCTCTTCTTTTTGTGATTCAAACCTTACTTTTTGATTTCTTATCTCAATTCCAGACCAAAACCAATTTACTGTATTTAATTAGTTTATTGTCCATGTGTATAAATAAGGTTCCATTATAATAATTCTGGTAGTTTATATATTGGTTTAGTTATCCAAAATTCTGTAATCCATCTATTTCCACATTTAAAACAAAAATCTTCTTTTATTGTTATTTTTCCTTTTATTGTTATATATGAGTCTCCTAAACAATGTACAAAACCTATTCTTTTCTTATCTCCATTAAATGTTTGTTTTGATTTACATTTAGGACATTTCTTAAAGGATATTCTCTTCTTTTTCAATACTTCATAATAAGATTTTTTAATAAAAAATAGAACTTTTCTCTTTCTTAGAACAATATCTCCTACTTCTAATTCTTCATATGCTGAACCAATATCATCTTCATTAATTAGTTTCATTCATATCACCAAATATATTACAATAACTCCTGTTATTCCTATTGCTTGAAGCAAGAAATTAGGCCAATTAATCACAGATTTTATCAGAATTAAATGTGTGTTTACTATTGTCCAGAATATCGCTAAAAAAATAAATAATATCTTAGCTGCTAATAACCAGTCCATTTTCTATTATCACCTCTTTTAATGCTCTCTTTACTGTTTCAATAGGTACTGCTGTTTTTATTAATATTAAATTATCAATCTTATCAGAAACATATTCTCCTGGATATTCATTTAGTTTCTCTATTGTGTTATCTCTTATTTTATATGCTTTACTTGGCATAGTAACTTTGTGAAACCAATACATATATTTAATACTTTCTTTTTATCATATCTATTAAGAAGTAGTAAAGTCAGCCCCAATCAGGTTTATAGTCCATTATGAATAAGGAGGAAATTATTAAACCCCCGCTGACTATAGGACTTCTTATCCAAATGAGGTGTTATTCTTTGACTGGATTTGCTGTCAATAAAAAAAGACAAAAAATTAATAAACGCTTACTTCAGCTGTCAAATCTTCTTCTGGGACTATTACTGTAAATTCGTTGTCTTTTAGACTGTCTTCAACATCTTCTACAATAAATCCTAATGGACTCAAATAATCTTCGTCATCGTCATCAATAACTAACCACTCTGTTCCATTATGTATCTTCATTGTATCTAATTCTAAATTAACAGTTACATCTCCCATCGTTAGATAAGTTCCATCATTTACTATAGAAAAGTCTGTGTTATCAATTTCTAATTCAAATGCAATAAATTCATCATCATTGTCATAGAATCCTGTTTCATTAGCCCACACCCTTTCAAAATCATCTAATTCATAGACAAAGCTTCCATCTAACTCAACAGCATAATCTTTGTCAAGTTCAAATGTTACTTTTTCTGTGTCGTGGTCAATTAATCCATCATATGTAAATACTAAAAAGTTATCTGGTAAGCTAATTGATTCTCCAGGTAAGAAAGGCTGTTCATCTTCATCATCTAAGTCATTGAAATCTACATCAAGTACTACGCTTAAAGAATTTGCATCAAAATCCCAGACATATTCTTCGTTGTAGTTATCTCCTTTTTCTATTTCAAATTCTACCTTATCTCCTATTTCCAGGACTGCATCGTCAGGATTCTCTGGTTCGTCATTAATCAAAACTTCAGATAATTTTATTTCTAAGCCAGCTATTTCTTCTGTTTCACCAACTTTGATTATTTCAGAATCCTCTCCGATTACTATCCTTACAAATCCAGTATCTCCTGTTACACCAACAGATGAAACTTGTATCTCTACATCATTTACAGTTATTACTTGGCCTTCTTCAACATCATAAGTAGTTCCAGTTGTAAATGTTATTTCGTTTGATGTCCATTCACTTACTTCAACATCTTTGCCTAAAAAAGTAAATTCAAGTGTTTCTTCTTCAGAAATCTCTAATGTATTTAGACTATTTTCAAATTTAACAGTATAAGATACTTGTTCTTCTTCTATTTCTAATAAAGCTCTTCCGTTGTAGTCATCTTCATTTGTTGCTATAAATCCAGCAAAATGTACAACTTCTACTGCGTCATAATTGTCTCCATCAAACTTTACTTCTCCATCAAATAAACTAGATATTTGTCTGTCGCTTAAATTATATGAGAAACCGCTTCCAATCTTTAATTCATCAATAATATACTGGGCTTCAGCTTCAATCTCTTCTTCAACTTCTGCTACTGATGCTAAAATATCTTCCACTAATTCTAATGGTAGATCTTGTTCTGTTGCATTTGCTAAAAAAGTCTCAATAGCAATCTGGTTGTCTGCAGTTATATCAATTTCATCTACTGCTTGGTTATAACCCTCTGTTCTTCCCAATGCTCTAGATTCGTCCTTCAATACTTTTAACTCACTATCCATTAGCTTGTGGTCATATTGTGTACAACCTGCTAATGTAGCTCCTAAAGTTGCTATAGAAATCAAAGCAACCACTTTCTTCCATTTCAGTTTCATATTAAAGCCTCCAAATTGTGTTATATTTCTATGTGTTTTATTCTTTAAAAGTCTTTCGCAAACCAACATCAAAATATTTTAATTTTTACTTGTTAGTGGTTAATTAGGAGAACTTTCGAGACACCCAGAACTCAATTGTATTAGGGTTAAAAGCAGTTTGAAAACAAAGTGTCTTTCGAATCTCCTAACTTCTTGGTACTAATTTTACTTCTGGTATGTTTATTATTTTTATAGTTTAATCGCTGTTCTTTGTGATTGTTTTTGTTAGTCAAACCTTACTTAGGAATTTTCATAAATACAAACCACCTTGTTTCACAACGCTCTTTTTGAACTGTTGTTGTTCCATAAAGGGGGGCCACAGGTATTTGTTCTAATAAATTTTTAAATTTAACATCAAAATTATTAAACTTTAATGTTAAAACACCATAATCATCTAAACATCTCCACAACTCTTCAAATCCTTTTTTAATATCATATTGCCAAGTTTCTGGATTCAAGATACCATATTTTTTTGTCATATATCCTGATTGTTTTTTCCCTTTTAAATGAGGAGGATCCCAAACAATTAATTTAAACTTCTTATCCTCAAATGGTAAATTTCTAAAATCAGCTATTAAATCAGGCTTACATTCCCAATTCTTTCTATCTTTAATATAACCTTTATCTTCTTCTCTAATATCAATATAAATTGTATTCTTTTGGTTTTTATCTAACCAAAAATGTTTCCCTCCACAACATGCATCTAATATAAATTTATCTTCCATTTTATCCTAATTTACTATTAAACACCTGCATTCTTCTGTAATCCATTTGAATATATTTTCTTGAGTATAATTTATAGTTCTTTGGTTCATTAACTTTTAGACTTTCAATAATAAGCAAAACTTGTTCATCCTCTTGAGTTACATTCTCTGAAATTGGTTGGTATTCTATTATGCCTAATAATTCTTCTAATCTCTTGAATTTTTCTTCATTCATTTTAATATATCTTCTTCAAATTCATCTCTAAATATTGTCCAAAAATTAGGAACATCTTTCTTCATTGCTTTATGTATTGATTTTTTATAACATTCATTGATACATCTCTCTAATCTAAATTTTAATTCTATTCTGTCTTTTTCTTTGAATTTCATTCTTACCTCCTTGGTTTTATTTGTTTTTCACAAATCTGACATATCACCATTTCATCAATAACTAACAGTTCTGCATTACATTTAGGACATTTTAAATCTGCTTTTTTAAGTTCTGAGTTCATCTTCATAACCTAAATTTAATTATTTTTTTATCTGCTATTTCACAGAAACAATCGTAACAGTAAATCTTAGTTTTATCTTCTGTGACTTTCATCCATATCTTATTAGGTATTTTGAAGTCATGCACCCTTCTACCACATTTTTGACAATATGAAAATATATTTCCAAGTTTTAACCATTTATATAATTCTTTTAAAACTATTAAGTACTTTCCATATATTCTCATCTTATAATTTTCATTCTCCTATTAATTTAAATTTTAAACTTTTATAAGTTTTGGTGTTTGTAATGCAATTAACTGGAAATGACCTGACATAAATAAAAATAACATCATTAACCAAAGCAAATTTCATATATTTCTCTACTTTTTGTTTTTCTATCTTCGGCTGTTTTTTGGATTGTATCTCTATAGATAATCCCAAATCTTCACAAAAAACATCAATTATAGATCCGTCTGGACACTCTGTTTCTAAATGAACTTTATGACCTTCTCTTTCTAAAATTGAACAAATAATATGTTTTAAAAGACTATGTCCAACTGTTTCGTGAGTTCTATTGCCTACCATATTAATTATTCCCCCAGCCAAGATACATATTAGAATACGTAGTTGTGGTAAACCACTGGAAATACGCTCCTCTCTCTGACAAAAGGCTGTTTAGGGAAATAGAAAGGAAGGCAATTAAGCCTTCTCTTCTTCTTTTTCAGCTGGTTCTTCTGCCTTTTCTTCTTCCTTAGGCTCTTCAGCTTCTTCTTTTTTAGTTTCTTCTTCTCCCATTTTATCCTCCATTGGTCTAGTTGCCAACAATTCTTTTCTTTTACTCAAGAACGTTTTATCATTCTTGATTTCATCTTCAAATGAAGGCATCTGGTCTTTTAAAGCTTTCGCTTGTGCTATTGTTTCTATAGCAAACCATTGTTTTCCAAATCTCTTTAGAGCTTCGGTTTCTCTAGGTATATTCCCAAGAGATTCTAGTTTAGCTTTTAAATCATCTAAGGATTTTTGATTCTTTTCAATCCTATCCTCATAGACTTTCATGCCTTGCTCTAAAGCATCTATATTTGTTCTAACTATTTGTTTAGTCTCGGATGTTCCAACAGTTTTTCCTTCATCTTCAATAGATTGTTTTGTATTTACTGTAATAGTGCCTTCTGTTTTGTTTTTCCATTCTATTGTTTCTTTTAGTTCTTTCATAAATTTTTCCTCTTTAGTTTAATATTATCTTCTTTAATTAAACTGAGATACATATCTATTTTCTTAATCATTTTAGTCCTATCAGCATGATAATCACCACCAAAGTCTGCTTCATTTTTTATCCCATCTAATATTTCTTTTAATGTTGTTTCAATTACTAATATTTGATTTTTCATTTTATCACCTTTTAATAATATTTACCACTACTTGTTATTCCTCTTAAATACCAGTATAAAGAGTTTTGATAATCTGTTCCTACATCTATGTTTTTATAACCTTTTGGTATTATATATTCTTCTTTTTGCCAGTCAACTAAATTAAATTTTTTATTCAATTCTTCAATCTTATGTTTCTTTTTAACTCTTTTAAAAGCTTCTTTGATGAATTCTTTTTGTTCTTTATTTGCCATAACATCACCTTTTAATCTGTTTAAAAATATCCTCGTCTGAAAATCCTTGCCTTCTTAATTCCCAGAATTTGTATGCGTATATTCCTTTTCTTTTTAAAAAACTTTTGCATTGTGGACAAGCTATAACTCTTTTTTTTATAGGCATAGCTGTAAAAACCTGAAGGCATTTGTTTGCTACATTAATCTGACAAAACCTATATTTATAGTTTTTCTTTATTCTGGGGTTGCCCATTTTTATAGTTTATTTTCTTTCTTTACCTATATTTAATCATAGTATTCATTATTTATTTCTTGTTCTATATGCTGAAAACAATTATGTCCATCTCCTTTAACACAATCCACTTTTCCACAAGTAGAACAAATGGGTATGACATTACTTTTATTCATTTTCTTTAAGCGACCTTTTCATTTCAATAACCTAAAATTTCTTTTCTTAATTCCTTTCCTTGTGAATAAAGTCTTCTAACCAAACTCCAATATTCATCATCTAGGTTCTGGTCTTCTGATGTTATAACATACCTAACATTCATCATAACAGCTGCATTGTTCTTGGCCATTCCTAATTCAAACTTATCTGCTTCTTTTGTTTTGAAATCAATAACTTTGTCTTCTTTAATCTCTACATTTGTTTTAACTACTTCTTCACATTCAATGGGCCCTTTGGGAACCCCCTCTGTAATCTCATCTAAATTATGTGGAATTACTTTTGTTATAGATTTAATATAAAAAAAACCTTTACCTTTCTTATCTTCTTCGTAAATCTTAACAGAATCTCCTACTTTAAATTCTTTATCACTATCTAATATTTTCAATACTTCTCTGGCTTTGGCCTCTGAACTTGCTGAAATGTTGTGCCAGCTTTTGTCTTGAAACTTAATGCCCATCTCATAGACTGTTGCTTTTTGTTCTTCTAATCCTTTCATCCATTTGATTTCTTTGGGTTTAACATCTGTTATTATCTCAATAATACCTATTTCATCTCTTATTTTTTCCATTGTTTTTACCTCCTTATCCATTAAAATGTTCTCTTTTTATTTTTTGAACTCCATCATCAATAAATGTTTGTGGAATTTGTTTACTACATCTAGTGCAATAACAATATATCCGACATTCTCCATCTGTTGAATGTACATAATGGTGTCTGTTTAATAATTTACATATAAATATAAAAGCCAATATTAATTTAATCTTTTTCATTAGACTGCTCCTATGTTTTAATTTTATTAATAACCCCATATTCTTTTCTTTTTTTGTTCACAGTTCTTGTGATGTTTCTCTAAAAAATCTGAAATTCTTTCTTTATTTTTACAAGTTATTTTCTCTTCACAAAACTTGCATCTCGTTCGCTTAATTTTAAACCCCTAGCAGAGCAATATCCCCTGCCGATTTGAATAATCTTTTCAAATAACTCAATTCTATCTTAGCATTTGAAATAATCTTAATGTTTTCTTCTATTGTCTTTCCGTTTGAAGTATACTCTGGATTTAGATTAAGTCTTTTTTGGACTTCTACTTCTCTTAATTCTTTATTGGAATACTTTTTCTTTCCATCAACTTCTTCAATAGCTACATCTCCTGTTGCTCGTGTTTCTATTAGCTTGTTTTTTAAGATAGCTTCTTCTTTTTTGGTTTCAATGCTAAGGATCTGTTCTTCTCGCTCCCTTATTTTTATAGGGAAATCTCTAAGTATCTTCTTTATATTATCTTCATTGTCCAATACATAATCTTCTTCCATTTTAGTTTTATTTCTCTTATTTGCTCTTCTTTTGGTTACTTAAACCTTGCTTATTAATCTGTTTCTAAAAAGTTATCTTGACTTTAACTAAACTAACTTTAACTTCTTTCTTGATTTCAAAAACTCTAATACTTTCTTTATCTACATTTCTATCTTCTACTAAGTTTTCTACTTTAGTTCTTGTGTCTTCAACTCCATACCCATAATCAACAGGGTCTTTGTTGTTCTCTTCATAAACAATTATATGTGTTGGATTTTTCATTTTGGTTCCTCTTCTTTTAATTAATCTAAATTCCTATTTACAACATCTAGATAATTCACCGATTTTATATTCTCTATCCTCTTTTTGCCATGTTTTTTTACCAAGTTTGGTAAAACGAATCGTTGAGTAACCTTCTTCATTTATTTTTTCTATAATTCCCTCACAATCTATTATATCTGCTTCTATTCCTATAACTCTATCTCCTACTTTAAATTTCATTTGTTTTCCTCCACTTCTTCTGAAGTTGTATTTACACTTACATAATTATCTAAATCTTCTGGGTTGTTTTCCTCTTTCAAAAGTCTTAAAGCAAAATAAGTATAAGCAATCTTTTTTAGTCTCTCTAAACTATTTGAACTTATTTCAATAGTTACTTTCTGATGGTATTTGTAAGGGTTTTTAGTCATTTTTCTTTAATAGTTTCCTTAAGATATTCTATCATACATTTCTTACTACAAAAATGTTTATCTTCTTTTTCTAATCTTTGATATTTGTTTGATTTCGTAGATGTTTTAAACTGGGCATTAAATTTATAAAGATAACACCACCCTTTAGAATAAGGGAACTCTCCAGTCTCAATTACTTGTTCTTTATCACAATTATCACAACATAATATTTGCTTTTTCATCTTATCCTCCTATTTTGTTATACTCTTTTTTGAAAGCCAAAGGCATTCCGAAGTATCTGCTAATCAAAAATCCGTCATTTGTAATTAACACTTCTTGTTTCTTTTCGAGTAAGTTTTTTTTCATTGTTTATCAATCCTCCTCTTTATATTAAAAATAGACTCTATTATTCCTAAATTTGGAATGTATTTGTTATTAAATCTGCAAATTAGTTCTCCTTCTGGGTCGCTTACTCCGTAATTTCTTAATTCAATCCATTTATCATTAAAGTTTATTATAGATGTTGGTGAGATTTTCTTCATAAAACTGTTTTTTTGCTTGTTTGGTTGCCAACCATTTCTCTTTAGTCTTGCTTTTAATATTTTCATCTATTCCTCCTAATTATCTTTAAATCTTATTAAATCAAATTCTAATTCTATTTGGAAATCAACCTGGAAAAAGTCTACTAGTAATTCTCTTAGTGAATTAACTTGTCCTTCTGTTAGTTTGCTTTGTTTTATTTCTATTTTCATTTTAGTTTTTTTAATGTTCTTTGTTCTTCTTTTAGTTATTCAAACCTTTCTTAGTGATGTCCCCTTCTGTTATGTTGAAAAACTTTTTAAATTCTTGTATGTTTCCTAAATATTGTTTAGCCATATTATCTTTCCTAAATCTTATAGCAGTTTCTACTGATTCATCAAAATCTTTTATCCATTTGATTGCTTCTTCTCTTAAATCTTCTGAATAAGTAATTAATTCCTTAGATTTGATATAATCATCTTCCTTAAATTCAATATCTTTCAAAGTTTTTAATTTCATTTTACCTTCTTATCCTCCCAGACATGGTCTAGTATTCTGTTTATAAGTTTGTCAAAAGACTCTCCTTTCTTTCTTAATGTTTTTAATCTTTTGATTGTTTGCTCTTCTAATTCAATCTCTCTTATCTTGATTATTTTGATTTTAGGTATTTTTAGTTTCATTATAACCCTAATTCTTTTTTAGCTTTTTCATAATCCCAAATTGTAGCACAGCTTCTAAACGCTTCTTCTACTTTTGTTTTGTCTAAACAATGTTTTTGAATTACATTCTCTGGATATACATCAACTTCTATATAGTCATTTCCAAGAGCCTCCTTACCCACATCACTCATAACCTTAAATAGTGCGTCTTCTCTAAATGGTATTCTCCACTTTAAAGGGTGTGCTGTTTTTCCTTCTAAACTTGGGAATTGTTCTTCAAATTTCATCTTTCTCTTTTGGATATCTCCATTATCTTGTCTTCTACAATAGTCTCAACTTGCATTATTTCTTCTGCTGTAAATCTTTTATCCTTATTCATTTTAGTACCTCCAAACGATTAAATCTGATTGTATTACTTTTAAAAATAAAGGGATTAACCAGCTTGTGAAAGGTGTTATCAAGCAGATTGCTATCAATATCCCAAGCAGTGTTTTCCTGTTTAATATCAGTGCTTTTCCATATGTTTTTAGTATGAATATATTTGAGTTCATTTTTTTACCTCTTTGTCCCAATAATAACTCTTACATCTAGGGCAAGTTTTAGGCCTTTCAATATTACTAGGCCAATCATAATCACATCTTTTACATTTATTCATGTTTGACCTCAATTAGTTTCTTTAGTTCTTTTCTTTGTTTAAACAAATCTAACAGTTCTATAATCTTTGGTTTAACTCTATTAAAGAAGATTCCTGTCTTGTCTGATTTATCTCCTTTCTTTCTTTTCTCAATTTCTTTGAGTTCTGCTTTTGTGAATATTGTTGATTTATCCATTTTCTTTTAATTCTTTTAATGTAATTTCTTTTAAATTATATTCTACCTCATAAACTTTACCAGATATTGCAGTTAAAATTACAGCTTCAATCTCTTTCTCACTTATTAATCTTGGTGAACCTCTAAAATACATTCTCCAATCCCAACCTTCATCTAATGCTAGTATAGGTTCTTCAAGTATATTATTCCATTCTGTAATTTCTTCCATTAATACTCTAATCTCCTCATGTTTGGATACTATCTCCTTTATTTTGTCTTTAATATGTTTTGGTAATTCCATCTTAATCTTTCTCATACCATCTAAGATTCTTTCTATATTCTTCTTTGAAAGAATCAAAAGACTTTATCCATAAATGAGAACCCTTACATGAAGGACATTTGTTTGGTCTTATTCTTATTCCTTCTTTATCTTTTATATCTCTTGATTCCCATTTTACACCACAACATTCACAACCCCAAATAAATAATTTCTCTTCTGCCATTTTAATTATTTTTATCATCTGTATCACCTTACATATATGTAAGTATAGGTACTATATAAACCTTTCGCTTTCCTTACACACTTGTAAGGTTATGTAGTATATATGTCTGGGAGTTTTTGAGAAACCCCCGACTTTAGTCGGATTTATTTGGGAGTATGTCATTTTAGTTTAATCGCTGTTCTTTGTTAATCTCTTTTGTTAGTTAAACCTTTCTTAGTAATTTTGAGTATATTTTGAGTTTCTGTTGGAGCTTCATCACCCCAGACATCCCAACCTTGTGTTTTTTCTCTTGCAAATAATTCTATTCTTTGTAAATCCCCACAAATATCTACAATATGTTTTCTAATTATATCTGGTTTTCTTGAATGTTCTCTAATTTTACTATTGACTATAGAATGGATATTATGTACTAATGGTTTTAGCTTTCCTTTCCTACCAATTAAACAAACCTCTGCATTTTGTCTAGTATAATAACCCATACCCCAAAATAATGAATTTGATTTTTTGTTTTCTTTAATCCAAACAAACCCAAGCCCACAATACTTAAATCCCCAATTTTTAATTAATCTTAATCCTTCTTCTAATCTTGGAAAAGTTACCCATAAAAATAAAATACAATTCTCATCGCTTATACCTTTAATTTGTAAATTTTCCAATTCTTCAATTTGCATTGTTGAATATTTACTATGAACAACCCTATTACCACTTCCACTTTCATTATAAGCCCAAGGGGGGTCAGCATATATTATCTTATATTTTTTATTTGGTAGTTCTAACATTATTCTTTTAAATCCTCTTCTGTTATGTTGAAAAAGTGTTTAATCCAAAAACAAATAAACTTAAATTCTTTGTCTACATGAGTTAAAGTAAGTTCTTCAGGTAAATCATGTCCTTCATCATTTTCTGCATCATATATCCAATCATGTTCTTTTATCCATTTTATTGCTTCTTGTTTTAAGTTTTTTATTTCTACCCCTTCACAATCACAATAATTAAGTTCATGTCCTCCGCAACCTAAATTACAAACTGGACAAGTGTGTCCTTCAACACTAAAACTATATTTTTCTAAATCTTTCAAAGTTTTTAATTTCATTTTAATTCCTCCTCTTTGTTTTGTTTCTTTACTTTTTCTAATAATATCTTGAACTGTCTCTGGCTCAGATTAATATCAAACTCGTTGTTAAAAAACTTCAATACACCTTCAACTGTTTTTTCTTCTGTTCTTTTAACTCCTTCTTCCTTAATCCACTCATAAGCCACATCAGAAATTCCCAAGGTTTCTGTTATATTTTCTAAAGATTTTATTCTTTGTTTGCAAAGCTTGGCTTCTTCTTGAAGTCTATCAAGCTCTTTCTTCTCTTTTTCAATATTCATAAATTCTTTTGGATATCTTGTATTTATCCAATCTGAAAGGCTTTTAATGTGTGGATTAGTAGATACATGATCTAAAATTTCGTTTTCAACAAAAGAAGAAGTTATTTTCTTATTCTCTTTTTTCATCATTATCACCTATACTGTCCTTATCTAATAATTTTGACTGTACTAAATCTGACTTATTTACAACTAGTTCTTCATCTCTGATTGTCTTAATCTTTATCTGTATATTATCTTCTTCTAGAATTTTTCCTGTATAGAAAATGCCTTTTTTCAATTCTAACTTATAATTCTTTCCTATTCTGTACATAATATCACTCTCTTTAAGATATTGAAGTATAGGTTATATATAAATATTATCTTTTTTTTTATATTATATATATTATATGTGTGGTGGTCACAAACATTATTTATTAGCTATTTAATAATATATGACATACCTCTTTTTATTATATTTATAGTTCCACAGGAAACACACCTCACACCCCCCCACCAACCAAAAGGGTAATATTTATATAATAGTTGTGTTTTAGATAAAACATATGACAGGAAAAGGTAGTGAAAAACATGAAGAAAGGTTGAAAGAAGTTATCAAACAGTTAAGGGAAGATGGATTTAGGGTAATTGATTTAGAAGCAAAGTGTCCAGATGGAATTGCAGTAAAAAACAACAAAATATATGCAGTTGAAGTTTTAGGTAGAAAATATATAAAAGGCAAAGGTTGGAAAAATAAATTTACTATAAAATCAAAAAAAGAAACCTACTCTATGTTTGATGATGTTATTATAAAAACCTTTAATTATGATTAGTTATGTAAAGGAATACTATTAGTAAGCTAATAATTCTAGAACTATTACTAAACTAATAATGTCAGGCCTATCAAATCTGGGGATTAAATCAAGGCCCAACAGAAATAACTAAATAAGCAGACTTAACACCAATCCTGATAGAATAGTACCTAAAAGCCCGAATAAGCCGTATATGGCCTTTCTGTGTGTCTTTATAGTGGTCTGTATCTCTGCAAAGCCAACATCTCCTTTAGCTAGCCTATCATTGACTTTATCAATTTTTATATGTAATGCCCCTATTAAATCTTTGACAGAGTATACAACATTACCATTCTCTTGTTTAAACTGTTTAATCTCTTTTTCCATATTATTGTTTTTTAAAATAATACTGGCCTGCATCCAAAACAAACTTACCAACTGCTGTAATTAATAAAATCAATATAGGGTTTCCTGCAACAAATTTTAATCCTATTAAAAAAGGGATTCCTACTTTAACTGCTTCCTTTATAGTACTCCAGTTGCCTTTAAACCATTTTCCTAACTTCCAATCTTTAAAACTGTTTTTATCACTCATATCTATCACCTCATTAATTCGTTTAATTTAGATTTTAACTGAGTTATTTTGTTTTCTGATATTCCTTCTTCTACTACAATATCTCTGATTACGTTGTTTTTAGCAGTTATTCCTATGAATTTATTAGATATTAAGGCTAATTCGTTGTGAATAGGCCTAAGACTAATTCTTGGAATGTTTTCTTTTGGATTCTCTTTTTTAACCTTTTTTATATTTATCATTGTCCTAGCTCCACAGCAGTCAGAGAACTGTTTACTGCTACTGCTGTACCTGCTGCTGTTGTTCTGAATCTTCCTTTGAATACTGCTGTACCTGCTCCTGGAGTATCTAACCAAATTACCGTTGTAGGATAAGCTGCTTGAACTGCTCCTTGAGGATCAGTAAGAGAAACTATAAGAGATTGTGCAGCTCCGTCTCGGTCTATTTGATAATCTGAAGTTGCTCCATCTACGTTATTTGATCCTGTAAGATTTAACATAACTAAAACTTTAACATTAGCAGTAACTCCAACATTTAATTCCATTCCTGGGATATCTGTAAAAGCTGTGCTTGTTGTGAGGTTTTGTGTTGCTGCTGGGTCTGCTGTTCTAACAGCTTCTAAACTTTTTACAAAATTATCATCAACAAAACCAAAAGTATCATTTAAATCTGCTGAAGGTAACGGTTCTGCTGTGAAATCTGTACTTCCAAATTTGACTGTTCTTACTGTTATTTTAATCACCTCTTTGTTTTTTAGTTCTTATTTTAAACTCTTCTAAAGCCTTAAGGATTTCTTTGCTGCTCTTCTCGTTAAGGTCAATATTCTTATTATTTTTATAAGTATCTAATGAAACCTGTAAAACACTTCCAAATCTATTGGTTGGTGCGTTATTATGTATCTCTTCCAATATTTTCAATATTTTCTTAAAGTTCATATCCATTTTAAGTCTCCGTTAGTTTATGTTTCAGTAACTTGTATGGAAATAGTCGTGTCAAATACTACTGCAAAATCACTGGTCTTGTTTAATGCAGTTACAGAATCTACTACTAATGCTGTTCCTGCGTTTGGTGTTACTGTTGAAAACCATCCAAAACCTCTTAAAGTATTTCCATTTGCTTCTGCTGCTGATATTTCCAGAGTAGCTGTGATTGCGTCTGTTACGCTTTTATCAAAAGAATCTATCTCGCTTCTGAATGCCTCTGCTGGTACTGCTGTTTGAGAAGCTAGTCCAGTTGGAGCGGCTGTTCCTACTGAACCATGAGTGAATCTTATTTCTAGGTCGTCTTTAACATCTGACCTTGTTTGTGTCAATAAATGACTTGTTAATACCATTTTTCACCTCATGTAAAACTAAATACAGGATCTATATCCCAGATAGCTGTATTGTTAATTAAATTCCAATTAATATAAGTTTGTGATATATTCAAAACATCTAATGTACAGTTCATAAACTGATTTGTTTGATTTGTCATATTTACAATATTGGTAACAACATTAGTTATATTCTTATTTAAACAAAACCATTGATAATTTGTCCTAATTGTTTGTTGTTTCAACATTATTGTTAAATTTATATCACAGCTATTATTTAAAAGGTATAATCCTCTAGTTACATCGCTTGCTGTTATGTTCTTTTCTGTAAAGTTCCAAGAGTAGTTTCCAGAAGTAATAGCTCCTTTATAGTTTGCTCTATTATTAAATACTTTCTGGATTTCACTTGCACTTAAACTTCTATTCCAGATAGCTACTTCATCTATTGTGCCGTTGAAAAATTCTAAATCACCATCTTTAGTTGCTAACATTGTAATCCCAATTGGTAATTGGTCAAAACAAGCCCCTGAATTATGTGTTCCTTTAAGAACTCCATCAATATAAAATTCTTTTCCTGAAGAATTACAAGTAGCAACCAAGTGATACCATTGATTTAAATCAACACTTGTACTTCCAAAACTTGTTCCATTATTATTAATATCATCAAATATGAAAAAAGCGTTTCCATTACCTAAAATTCCAAATCTATCTGTGGCACCAATATAATTACTAAACATCCATTGAGCTTTTTCTTCTCTTTTATTAGCCCATAAACTCACTGTAAATTCTGTTTCTGTTGTAAACTTTTGTCCTATTTCAATATAATCCCCATCACCATCAAACTCAAAAGCTCCGCCTATTATTCCTCCTGTTGAATTAAATGTTGCTCCGATTATAGTCCCATCATTGTTTCCCCAGATATCTGTTGTAGTTCCACTGGCATTATCTTCAAAAGTCCAGAAAGAAACCCCTTGAGTCACTCCTGAAAATATATCAGACCAGTTTAGTATAGAATAATTTACAGGATATGCCAATTCGCTTGGTTGTAAATCAGAGGTAAAACAAGTAAGACTCTCTTGTACAGAAAAGTTGTTTGAAGCAAAAGAACATAAGTTTAAATTATCACAAGCCTCACAATTCCAAGTGTAATTTCCATTTGATAAGGTTTTTGTAAATACGGTTCCGTTGCTTGTTCCAGTAATATTAGTAGACTCATTAAATCCAAAAGAAGAGTTTGTTGAATTAGTTATATATAAAGAAATATTAACCAACGCAGTGTTATCAGTAGCAGAACAATTAAAATCAACTATATTTGTAGTGTTTTGTAATGCTCCATTAGACGGGCTGTTTAGTGTAACTACTGGTGCTTGGTCTATAATTATTTGATGTGTATCTGAAGAGTTAAAGCCTTCGTTTCCTATCTTCTTGGCTTCTATTGTTAGATTAAAAGTTCCTAAAGTAGAGCTACAATTCCAGTTAAAAGTAGTATTCGACTGATTCATGTTAGTTTGAATTGTTTGGTTTAATGTGGCTTCTTTAAATAAAAATAAACTTATATTTAAATTATCATCATTAGGGTCATCTGAACTCCATGTAATATTAAAAGGACAGGTAATTGTTTGGTTTACTGTTGGTGTTATAAATTCAACTAAAGGAGAATATGATTGATTTGGGTCTATATCCCAAGTTACATTACCAATTAAATTATTTATTACTTCTGTTGATATATTCCACCACATTGCTTCTTCATAAACCAATCTCGGTCCACCATAGTTTGCTATTTGAATCCATGAACCACTATAACATGAGGAACCAGCCGAAGTACCACTAAAAGGAGAGCCAATTCTTAGTAATAATTTTGTAGGATTATAATCCCAACAAGAATCAAGAATAGACTCATTAGTGAATGTTGATACTGCTTTTACTTGCCATAAACTTGAAGATAAAGCATTTAAGGGTTTTGTATAATTAATATAAAAGAAGTGAGGTCCCTCACAAGGTGTAAATGCTCCAGCACCAGATGTAGACCAATTACCATCATTAGTGTTTTCTGGAGTTAGCCAGCATCCACCTGTTAAATTTGTCCAACTATATTTCCCAGTATAATTAAGAGAACAATCACCATCTATTCCTGTTTGGTTTGATTCATTTGCACTTTCTTGATAACAAAACCCAGAATCTATTTTATTACTCGCAATAAAATTATAGATAAATGCTGTTGGGTCGTTTCCATCAATAAACCAGTTTATATTGGATTCTGTTTCATATCCATCTCCTAAATTAGAAAAAGTAACTCCATTATCATTTGAGAAATTCCAGTGTGTTGCATATCCAGCTGCTGTTGCTTTATAAGTCTTGATAAAATAATATCTGTTTGGATTGTTTTCATCAGTTCTTAACAAAAGATATAAAATACCTCCTAATTCATCTATTAATTGTTTTGTGAGTATCCCTCTAAATTTAGTTCCATCATCTTGTAATTCAGAAGGTAATTTTTCAGCTACTAAAGCACATGCAGGATTTCCAACAGGATTTCCTGAGATTAATTCAAATGTAGAATTACAAAGATGTCCTTCTAAAGGTTGGTTTGGTAATGTACTGCTTGTATTTATTCTAATATCTAATTTATATTGGTCTGCATTTAAAGGAATTATATCATGTCCTAAATGTATTCTAATGATTGTATTTCCTGTGATTCTTTGATTTACTCCATCTTGAAATTTAACATCAGAAAAGTTATATAAAGCCTTATAATGTTTAAACACATTTGGATTATAATGCTCATCAATAACAAGTGAGATATTCCATTCTCTGTTGTCTGATGATTTTAAAACTGTTGGTGTAATTCCGTCTCCTGCTGCTCTTCCAAACTCAGTACCGTCGAATGTATCTGTTTGGCTTCCATTAACAAACTCTATCCATTTTCTTGTTGAATTTGAATTTGAGAAGTTCCAGCAAAAATCGCTTTGTTTGTTTCCTAATGCACAACTACCACTCCCATTAGCAGTAAAATTAAATCTCCAATCTGTTATATTTGTAAAAGGAGATAAAACTGTAAAAGTTAAATTCATTGTTTCTATTTCTTCAAGATTTGATGTATTAAATGTTGTAATATCCTCTCCTGAACTATTCAATGGAATAACTGAAGTAAGAGTTATCTGTATATTATCAACAGCAGATGTATTTAAACATCCAGAGGAACTACTTCCACTTGCTGGTTGATTTCCTGATGCATCTATTCCAGAACAATACATACATTGGTTACCAACACTCATATTAAAATTACCTGTTCCTGCTTGAAGTGTTGCTTCTGTAGTAGGTAATAAATTATTGGAACTTTCTGCTAATTGTTGTGTATAATTTCCTTCTGTTAAACTGCATGTCCAATTAGAAGCTTCATTTGCAGTAAATGTAAAACTAACATTATCGTTTGTAAAATTAGCTTGTAATCCACCATTCCAAGCATTGCTATTTCCTCCAGATGCAATAGTAGTGACATTCCAACTTGAGTTAGTTGGTGGTGTTGTATCTACTCCTACTTTATAAATCTTAAACCACTGGTCTAATCCCATATCAATCCAAGGACCAGGAGGAGCAGCATTATCATACCACATTTGACCACCAGCATAAGCATTGTTTCCTTCAAAATAATAAGGACAATTATCTCCACCTATCTTACTTCCATCCCAAACAAAAGCATAAACTGTTTCATTTACTAAATTATAAGAAGTTGTTGTTATATTCTTTTCTAAATAAGTTGTTCCCTCTATCCAATCATTAGGAATTGTTTCATTTAAAACTTGTATAAAAGTGTCAGGGTCAGTAGATGTAGTATATAGAGTAAGATTTACATTACCTGTATTTGAGCAACCAGAAAATCCCCTTTTAACCCGAACACCAACCAAAGCAATATCACAATCTCCATTAGTAATAGTAAAAGTTTGGGCAACAAAATCTCTTCCAGTAGGATTCATCCAGCCATAAGTTTGGGTGCTTGTTCCAGTATATTCTTCACAAAGAGTAAATTCAGTAGCAAAAGAAATTTGACTAAATAAAATTCCTAAAAATATTAATAAGATTAGTTTTTTCATTTTAATAAATTAAAATCCTTTAAATAAAGGTTCTCTCCTTTGTGTTTTATTATTGTACTATTTAGTTTTTCTTTTATTTGTTTCTTCTGTTTTTTGAGTGCTATGTTTATTGCTTTTTCTTTTGGTGTCATTTTAATGGTTTATAATAATCATAATAACCACATCTTCCGCAGTGTGAGCTTATACTTTCTGAATTAAATCCAATATCTTTTTTGTAGTTTCTCCTAAAAAAATTTAATAGTTTAGATTTAGAATCTTTTGGTCTGATACAATATTTAATTCCATCACTATATCTACAAGTTTCAAATCTTTTAATTGCTTTATCATATTTGTTCATTTTAATAAATTGACCTCCTTGCAAACTTTTTTTTGTAAAGTATGTGATTGGCATCTGCAAAATTCTTCCTCATTTAAATCTCCTGGATTAACAGTTCTTTCAACTAAATAACCATCAGAACAAATTGAAAACCACCCTGCTTTAAATTCTTCATTAATTTCAATACCTTTTCTATCTAATATACTCTCTTTCTTTTCATAATATTCTGTTTTATAAGTTACTTTAGTAATACAATCTTCTATATGAGAAGCATTTTTAGCATCAATAGTAGGAGTACAGACTTGTGTATATACTGGAACTTGTTTGGATAGATTTTCATAGATATATTTATAACCAACAATCAGCGGGTCTAGCGAATGAAAATCCCATTTAATCCTTTGAGTGGAATTTAGAACTACTCTTACTTGAAAATACTTTGTAGTTCTCCTTGGAAACACAAAGACATACTTTCTTTCATCTGGAATGTTTGGAAATCTTGTTTCTTTTGTAAAATTAGTGAATCTCCACTTGCCATAATATTTAGCATATAAATTAAACTCTTCTATCTCTGGAGTGAATGTAATTTTCCAGTTATCATAATTATAAAGATAAAAACTTTTGTAAGTTGGGTTATAAACAGAGCAATCTATTGAACATTCAACTCCTTGTTCGCATACTTTATCTTCACATTCTATTTCTAAACCCACTTCTTTAAGAAACGCAAATAAACTACCAGTACCTAAAAGTGCAACTATTCCTAAGACATATATATATTTTCCAAATAATATCTTGAATTTTCCCATTATGTCCTCGTTAAAGTTAATATTGGTTCTGTGATGTACGTAAATTTTGCTCCACTTCCAACCATTACAATTCTTACAAAAGGTTTGTTTCCTGCATTTGTTGGGGTTGTTGTAACTCCATTCTGAACTTCATCCCAGTTTGACTTTCCATCAGCACTTAAAAAGTATTTTATTATATCATTTCCGAACTTTGTTTCTGTTGCTGTAAATTTGAATGATGCAATGTTTTTTCCACCGCATAATATCTGATTGCTTAAGAACATTGCATTATATGCCCTTAATTTATCTGTTGATGAGGATAATCTCATTCTTTCATTTGTTTTGTCTATTGATGTAGTAGAGGAAGAATCTGCTATTGCTGTACTGCTTAAATCAAACTCAAATATGTCTGTCCCTCCATGTATTACCTTTGTGGTGCTTCTATCACCTAAATATGGGTTATCCATTGATAAGTATAACACCATACTATCCGTTACATTAATCTTGTTATTTATATTAGTTATGTTTGCAGAAGTGATTGTTGCTGTATAAATTCTTATTTCATCTAAAAATCCTTTATAAAATTTAGTTCCATCGCTTCCTACTGTTAGATTCGCTGTATTAGTTCCTGTATTGATTGTAGGAGCAGATGTAATAATTAAAGAACCGTTTATATAAGCAGATATCTCACTAACGTCTTTTGTAAACACAACATGCTGAAAATCATTAACAGGAATAGCTGAACCTGTACTTAATATGTTAGCTGTACCACCATTTCTAAAAGTCAATTCTACTTCATTAGAACTATTTATATTTACCTCATAACCATCATTAGGATCTGTCTTGCTTATCAATGGAGTTGATGTGCTTGGAAGTGCTGTTACTTTTACAGCTAATCCAATAGAAAAATCTCCATCTAAATCTAAACTTGAGTCATCTGTTACTGTAATAACATTATCTGACCCATTAAATTGGCCTTGGGAGAGCCTCCAACCGCTTAAATCAAACTGGTCTCCATCTATTCCTGACCCAGACCAAGCTCCATCATTTGAATTATCTGAACAGTCTGCCTCGAAGTTGAATGCAGTAACTCCAACTCGAGTTCTAAGCCTTCCAAGTGTCTGATGGTCTAAGATAAAAGTATCTTGAGGGCAATTAATAAGGCATTTCGTACTTGCTATAAAATCAACATTCATAGTGTGTTTAAAAATCCTAGTGAATATTATGTCTTCTTCGTTTATGAACTGTCTCTCTAGTTTCTTGATTCTTTCCTGGACTTCTCTCTGCCAGTCAAAGAATATAAAATCTCTGCTTCCAAAATCATATATTGTTTCATTGGTTTGTGCCCTATATGTTATTTTTGTTATAACAAATTGTTGATTTTTATCTCTTATAGTATCTACTACAGTCACTTGCTCTCCAACATCTACATCAAAATTAAAAAAAGGTTGTATTCCTTTGGCTTTTATAGCAGGAACACTGAATACATCCAGGAGATTTTGTGTATATCTTCTGGCATCTGAGAATGAATCAAAAAAAGGTGTTTTTATTTCTTTAAATATCTCTCCTCTTTCTTCTATAGAATCATCATTTTGATTATCTACAATAATAGGTTTGTCATAAGAATAATTAAATGTAGGTGTGGCAGTAGCGTCATCAAAAATAATTTGTTTGTTTTCTGCATCTACAGTATATAAAGCAGGGTCTATCTCTACTGCACTTATTGTAACCTTAACAGAACCAGATGGTTTTTTTTCTAGAGGAAATGCAGTACTTGGGAGTGATGTTCCAGTCTCTTGGGTGTTAAAATTCTGAAAACCACCTTCTAGCCTTACTCTGTTGAAAAGCTCCTCTTCCTCGTCTTCCTCCCAATCAAATACTTGAAAGTTTGATCCGTTTGTGAATGTTACTCCGTTGTCTATGATTCCTTTTGGTTCGAAGTATACATTATCGTTTTGGTCTATCCTTAACTGCCACTGAAGTGTATCCATCATATCTTTTATAATATCTATAGCATAGGCTTTTGCTATGTACTTTGTTATAGTCACTCCGCTAGCTGGACCTGATACGAATGTAAGATTTGTTGTATTATTGTCTACAACATCCTGAACTATAGCCTCTGGGGACTGGTTCTCATAGACATTCTCAACTCTTACATTCATTAGCTCGTATCCGTTTGTTAAAAGCTTTAAATCCCACATATCCTTCTCTATTTTTTTTCTTACTTTAGTAGAGAAAACTATTGTTGAACCATCATCTTTTTTAAAATCTATAGTAGAATTTGTAGATACATCAGAATTTGCTTCTATCACTGCAAAACCACTATTTACTATATGGTCGTTTGTTTTAGTTATCTCTGCTTCTGAATAATTCAGTTCTGTTGCTCCTACAAAGAGTTTCAGTCGTTCCACCATTTTTATACCGAACCTATTCTTCCTTGTTGAAATACTATTGTTCCAGTTAGAACTGTTTGAGCACCTTGTTTTCCATCAAATTCAAGAGAACTTATAACTCCAGTTATTTGAGTAGTAAGAAATATTCCTGTGTTGTCTGTTAAAGTCCAGCTAGTTCCAAATTCGTGTGTAAATATATCATCTTCTAAATATGCTCTTTGTTGAGCTACTGTAACCTTACTTAAAGCACTCAATCC
>SDBT01002397.1_pt1 | contig 33127 bp, 49 predicted proteins | sample 2277101 | NCBI WGS metagenome assembly SDBT01 (sample SAMN10404973, study PRJNA504765) | marine sediment metagenome | isolation source: marine sediment core GS10_PC15, 103 cmbsf | place: Arctic Ocean: Southern Knipovich Ridge | collected 2010
CCCCCCGATGGGCGTGCAAGCCGCCGGGGCATGGGGCTGTTCAGGTTGGCTCATGTGCTCAATCCTTTCTCAGTCAAGTAGCCGGGCGCTCTGCAGCGCCAAGCGAAGAGCCTCAGAAGCTACGACGGTGATTGATTCCCTGTTATGCTGATCGCAATACCAGTGCGCATCACCCAGCGGCTCCAAGTTGATCTGTCCATTAAGCACCTCGTTGCGAATTATGTCGCGGACGCCATGCCGTGCAACGGCGTCACACCGTTCGCACTGCGGCCAAGATGGTTGTGGGGCCGCTCTCATTGTGTCGCTCATGCTCAGTCCTTTTCTGTGAGGGTTGCCTCAAGCAAATGCCACACGAACGGCTCCATGAGGACCGACCCGACGTGACGCCAGTTATCAGGGAACGCATGTCCAGTGCCCACTACCATGAAGCTGCGATGCTCTGTCGGCGCGTGTTCGTCTACTATTGCCCAGAAGGACACCGTGTCGGAGTGCTGAGCGCCAACATGAACTATTGTCGCCCCCTTGGGAATGTCGATGTCATAGTGTCTGCCATTAACGGGAACCTCGTATTTCCAAATCTTCAACATCATCGTTCAGTCCTTTTCTGTGAGGGCGAACTCGTATCGGCCATATTGCAGGCTGCGGTCCTGCCCGAAGCCGTGGACGGCTCCGTACTCAAGACACTTCTCGATGTGTGCCTGTCTGATTTCTGAACCTTCGAGCAGTTGCAGAGTTGCGCGCATCGTGCAGGGTTCGATGTAATCGACGCGCTTCAGACAAGTTCTCGGGCCTTGTGCGGTCATCACGGACATCGTTGCATCACGGAATCCCGTCGCCTCGGACACAGGCTTTCCATCGCCGTTCAACAGAATTACCTGATCCTGCTTGACGTACAACGAATCCTTGACCTTGGCGGCAAACACCTTCACCTGAGCCATGCCCTTGAATGGGTGTTCCTTCTTGAATATCCGACCGAGCACTTGTGCCGCATCCTTCAGGTGAGCACGGAGCGCGCCACCACGCACGAACAGGTGTCCATCAGCATTCCGGCTGAAGCCAACCCACACCTTCGACATTTCATCATCAACGTCGATGGGGTCAGTGGTTGCCACCCGCTCCGCAGCAACCTGTCCAAGCGTCTTCGGGTCTTTCAGCTTGGCATGCTCTGCCTCAGTTGCCTTTCGCAACTCGACCCACTTCTTCACGAGGTCGTCGTTTCGGGGAACGCCTCCGCACACTGGCACTGAGAACTTCATTTCAAGATTCAGGTTCGTCCACATGGTTTTTCCTTTCGAGAAAATAAGAACAACACAAATCAAGTCACCACATCCCACGTCGCCGATCACGACATCTCAATCCAAGCCACACCAAGTCAATTCGCCGATCAGCTCAAGGCACGGCACGTCATGTCGCCGATCACGACATCTCAATCCAAGCCACATCAAGTCGCCGCTCAGAACAGGCCACGACACACCGCCGATCAAATCACTCCGTCCCATCGCATTTCGCCGATCAATTCATTGCAGGCCGTGCCACGTCGCCGAACAGTCCAATGCAGCACAAGTCATCTCACCTCATTTCGCCGATCAAAGCAGACCACACCACCCCACGTCGCCGATCAAATCACATCACTTCAGTTCGCCGCTCATGCCACCGCACGTCACTTCGCCGCTCAGCTCATTTCACTACAATCCGCCGATCAATTCATTGCAGGCCGTGCCACGTCGCCGATCATAGCAATCCATTTCAAATCGCCGATCAAGACACACCACGTCATTTCGCCGACCACGCCAGTCCAATTCAGGCCAGGACATACCGCCGATCACATCAAGTCATAACACATCGCCGACCAAATCACTCCGTCCCACTGCATACCGCCGCTCAATTCAGACCAATTCAGCACATGCCACATCAAGTCGCCGCGCCGCTCAGGCCATCGCAATAGCTCATTGCCCGCCTCCCATCGTGCTGTCATGCTCTTTCGACACCTTCTCGAAGATGAACTTGAGACGCTTTCCGCTAAGGCTGCTTGTCTTCGTGATGCCGGCGACAACTTTGCCCTCATCCTTGCCAGACGTCACAGTGAACTTCGTGGTGTTCTCCAGCGCAGCAACCGCCGCGTCCTTGTCGCCGTCGCACAGAGCGAGCAGCATGTCGGTGATCTGCCTGCGCATGAGGTTATCGTCAGTTGCGTTGCCTTGCGGCTTTACCCGGTCAACAGATTTCGGCTTTCTTCCGCCTGCGAAGTCGGGAAGTTCTGATTCGGGAAGTCCGCGCAGGCCCAACAACTGCTTGATGCCTTCGCCAATGGCAACGTGGCGCGCCCATCGCTTGATATCCGCTTCGTTGATGTCTGCGGGATCTCTGAACTCCCCGCCCTTCTTGCCGAGGAATTTGTCGCGCGTCGATGCATGGCCCTGCGCGTGAACAGTTCGCGCGCGCTGAGTGCCACTCATCCGCCAAGTCACATTCATCGTGTACGTCCACATATAGCCGTCTGCGGATTCGAGGTTCGACCGCAACGGATCGCCTTCTTGCGCCCAAGAAAACCCGCCTACCGCTTGTGCGATCCGTTCCGCACCGGGAGCAGACAGGCAAGCCTTGCCGCCCTCGATATGCCAATCGCTGGGATAGGTGACATGGATCATTAGCGTGCGTAGCGCGGACATGAACCGCGGAGCAATTTCTGCCGCCTTCTCAAGTGTAAGGATCATGTCCATCGTCGGCAGTGCCATCAACGTATCTCCCGTATTTGCCCCCGCAATTGTCTCGCTCATCTTCATGTCTGGCATAGTTCAAGTTCCTTTCGTAGAATCTGATTCACCGCTTCACTTCGCGTACCGTACTTCTGGGCACGCACGTATTTGGTCAATTCCCTGAGCACATCCTGATCAACTGTGCATGTCAGCACGCGCTTAATCTGGCTCCGGGGCTTCGGTTTCGGGCCGGTCTTCTTAGTCCGCTTGTTCACTGCCGACATGCCAATTTCCTTCCTGGATCATGTTCGCGATCGTTTGAAACGATGCCCCGTGATCGTTCGTTAGGGCAAGGCCTTCGTGATCCCTTGCTTTATCGGGGCGGGCCACGTTCATCGTAGGGTTGCCTGGATCGATACCGTCGTGATGTCCCAACCTAAAGCCTGCCCACTCAGCAACCGCTGCCGGCAGGTAATTTTCCTCCGGCACCGCCTCGCGAGACGGCCTGAAAGAAAACCGCCCGCGAATCAATTCTTCCCATTCTGAATCCGGGTGATCGTCCTTGAAGATATCGCACAGCACGCCGAGGCAACACCAGCCCGTATTGTCACGCAGGCCGCCGCGTGTCGTTTGCTTGTACTTGTTCTCGTCACGAAGTGCCGCAACCCATCGGGCCATGATCTCGTCTTTGATGTCTGCTGGTGTCCAAGTCATTTCGATTCCTTTCCTACGGCGGTGATGCTGCAATCTGCTTGTCCTCGCTCACCTCGACTCCGGGAATGTCTGTCTTGCCCTTCAATGCTCGCACAACCTTTCCGATGGCCCCCTCGTCAACCTTCATGTATGCGCGGGGCAGCTTGAACAAGTCAACGATCCTCCAATTCCATTTCGATTGCACGCGAACACCCGACACCGCCGCCGTTTGTGTGCGATTGACGACTGTGGTTTCATGGGAATTGAGTAGATGAAAAACAAACGGCCGCCCGGCGTCCGCAAGACGGACGATCTGCTGAAACGGCTCGTTCAGGTTCCCAAGTCGGAAGTGGACAAGCCCGCCAAGCGAAAGAAGAGGCCCAAGCGTAAGCGAAAGAAGAAATAGTACTGTTTTCATAGTATCAACTCCTATTCGCTCAGTCGCTCGGCTGCTGCCACCGCCTCGGGGCGCCAGAGCGGACAACCGTGGCCATGGTGATGGCTGGGCTCGCTCCGTTCGCATTTGCATGTCGTGGTCTCTACTGCGTCGGCCTGCGCGTTGACCAGCCGGGCCTGCGCGGTCTTCAGCGAGTCCTCCGGCGCACAAGGGGCAGATTCATGCGGCTCAGTTTTTTGAGATTCAGTTGTCACTGTCGTTCTCCTTTTGTTAGCAGGGTTTTTGGGCTCATCGCCCATCATTAGTCATATCCCCATGACCTTGCGATCCGGCAGAATTCCTCGTATCCCGGATGGCCCGGCCTGCCAGATATCTCAGAGAGTCTCGGCGGCGGACTGTAGTTGGGATTGCATATCGGGCAATCAATCGGCGTGGCGTGTAATTCGCCAGCGAAAAAGTACTTGTCACCTTCGGGCAGATCGGGGCCAATGCCGCAAGCAAACCTCCTCTTGCTGTTCTCAGCCTCATTGTCAATGCGAATGTGGATCATCCGGCACTCCCTGATGAGCCAAGTATATCACTACCCTCGATATGCTTCCGCATATTCTCAACTGATTTGTTTAGGGTTCCGAACGCCGTACTGTTCAGCACAGCCTCGATGATCACATCGGTCGTGATTAATTCGCGGACCTGAGCAACAACATCTTCGATTTCTTTTGCGCTCAGCGTAGGAGACGAATCTTGCATGTCCAGGTCACAGCCCGGAAGGTGTTTCTCTGTGTCGGTCGCCGCGCAGGTGCAGTACGGAGGCTGCTCTGGCGTTGCAGCTTGCGGCGCGGGTTCTGCGACAGTCGAGCCGCATTCTTCTGCATCGCCGCCTTTCGGCTTGGCCTTGCCGACAGCAGCTTGACACGCAAATCGAATCGGTAGGAACATTGCCGGATCACCAATGGCACGCTCGGCATTCTTGACTGCTAGCTCGCACGCCGCGAGCAGGTCCGGGGCGGCGGCGATCAGGCGGGCGTTGGGTTCCGTTAGAACTTCATCGTCGAACCACGCAGCCCCATCGTCTCCATCGTTACAGTGTTGGGGAACCACGACATCTTCCCCGTTGGGTCCGTACAAGCCACTATAGCCGCCTCTCCACTTGTCCTCAGACCACTCCCACGGCCCCGGCGTGTGCTGTGTGTCGCTCATGCGGTTCTCCTTTGGCCTTGGCGATGGCGGCGCGGAGGTCATCGCGGGCAACGATCAAGTTCTGCCGGTTCGCTCCCGAATCCCACCCTCCAGCGACCTCTTTGATCTCCGTAATGATTCGTTCACAAAGCTCGCACGCCGCGAGCAGGTCCGCGTGAGAATTGCAGGCACGGACGATGAACTTCATATTGGCGCCGTGATCCGCGCCAACTTCGAGCCTAGCAATCTTGGGATACACGCGCCCCACGCGAGCGCCTTCAGAACAAATGGTCAGCCCACCGTCCTCAATCCACGGCGTTGCCGTGTGTCGTGTGTCGCTCATTGCGTTTTTCCTTGGTTGTTGTCCATTCCGTTTCTCATTACACACACAATATAATACAATTATATTGAGTTGGCAAGAGGAATCCGGGATTTATTGTGAAATTGGCAAATGGCCGATTCTGGCCCAATGGTGCGGTCGGGGGCGTGATTGTGGGCCTGTGAGGGCAGGGGCAGGCGCGGCCCCTTTCCCTACGGAGGCTCACGCGCTCGATGGCCGATCTGTGCGTCCCTGTCCAAGATTCATGCCTCCACGACGACCTCGCAGTAATCAAACAGCAGAACGCAATGCCCGTCGGCGCACTGGACCTCGACCCAATTGAGGCCGTCGCCCATATCGAGCTTGCTGTCTTTTGACATGATGATCTTCTTGATCTTGGAATCATCATGCTTCTGCTTGAGGCGATACACAGCCCCGCAGTCGCACGCGACCTGAGTTATCTTCGGCCTTGCCATGTCATCCCTCACTTAATGCCGCGCAATTTGCCTTCCGCGATCAGCGAACGTAATACCCTGTCAAACTCAGGGCTTGGCGGAGGATGTCACTTCTTGATCCCACGTGGGCTTGCCTCGTTGGAAATGCCCGCACGCATTGTCATGCCGCCGATGCCGAGCAGCGTGGCCTCTATGCCTGCGAATAACTCAGGAGTTAGCACGTCGGGCATGACCTTAAGCCCGAACAGCAGCCCGAGCAATCCGATCAGCGTCATTACTCCGTAGGTTCGTTTACCTCGAATCTTCATTGTCAGAGTCCTCCGTATTAGGGCAGCGAATTCCTTGCCAGCATTTGTTTTCGATCTGAAAGTATTAATGTATTGATCGCAGCCTGCAAGGCGCTCAGGTCCAAGATACTCGCCTCCGAGTCCGCCGTGATCCCAGAATTGTTGAATAGCGCGCCCATTCGTGTCTGCCGCCTCCCACGAAGGATAGATTTCGGCCTGCATCCTTTTGGCCCAGGCCAAGTCAAAATCACTCACCTTGTCGCGATCTTTCATTGTCCTGATCCGGCTCGGGGTATTCAAGGATCATATCAGCCGCACCCTTGTCTGGCAGATGCAAATGAAACTCAGGCGCGAACGTACAGCCGCTACTGAGGATTAGCAAGCAACACGGAAATAGGAACCGCATCGCCATGCTGTAGCATCCGGATCGCTTCAAGCAATTCCGCATCGGTGATTTCTCCTTTTTCCTTCCACAATCCAATTGAACGAAGGAACTGATTGGCGATGTTCGTCGTCGCCTCACTTTCGGCGCCGGTGTTTGCCGTGGTGTGTCCAAACTCAATCATCGTACCAAACTTCATAAACACCGAGCCGTTGTCGTTCAACTTCACGGTGCAGCCGGAACACATGCAGTACAACGCCATGCCAATGAGCAGTGCCCATAGTGTGCCGGTCTCGATGAGTTCATGGAATTTGATTGCCATATCTGCCTCCTTTCAAAATGAGGCGACGCGCACATCCGGGCCTGGGAAATTGCGGCGCGCGCCGCCTTCGGAGTGGGCTAAATACCAAACAGCGCGAACAGCGCGCCGAAGTCTCCTGACGTCAATGCCTGAAGCAATGCAATCAGGAACGCAAGGAACGAAAGAAATCCTGTTTCCATATCATTCTCCTTGTTTGCGATGTCCGTTCATCCGAATCAAAGTCACGTTGACTTTTTCGAGAACTGCGGAATTCTTTTCGATTGACCCGATAGCCTTGAAGGTCGCCTCGGTCGCCTGCCGCTGAACCTCATGGCAATCCCCCGCAAGTTTCTCGCGATGCGCCCGTTCGTTCTTCATATACTCGCGCGCGAACCATATGAATATGATTACCACAGCGACGGTCCCGCCAACAGGGCCAAGTTTGGAAATCCCATCCCAGAAGTCCATCTACTTGCCTCCCTTGGACTTCTTGCTTCCTAGCTTTTTCTTCGCAAGTTCTGCGAGCCGAGCAAGCGCCAAATCGAGAATATCCTTTGCCTGCTCGCAGCGCCTGTGCTCGAACTTGTTAATGGGCGCGAGATTGCTGTTTCTGTATAATACTTGTAGAGCTTCCTTTGGCGTCATCGTGGGCATCAGGTCACCTTCTTCAAAATAAACTGTTTCATCGTGCAGGTCTTGCCGGCTCCGGCCAGACCCATCTCCACTTGTGCTGCGATGGTAATGTCTTGGGTGGTGTCGTGGGTTGACAGGATGCCCTTTGAAACAACATTTCCCCCGCGTCCTGGAATCCCGTATTGAGCATTGCATTGAATGGTGCCTGCCAGCCCGATAGATCGACATGTGAAGTAGCCGTGAACGAACCAAGCTTCATCACTTATCGTCGTCTGACTGGCCGTGCCAGTCCGCATCGTAAGAACAGCGCCACCCGCCAAGGACCACTCGTAATTCATAGTAGCGTCGGTGGTCAGTTCGCCAGAGAACCAGAACTCATAAGTGGTTCTTGCAATCAGGGAATTCGCTTTGATGGTGTAGGTTTGGGTGAAGGCGGTCTTGGTTGTGGTGTCGGATACCACGCTGTCGGCGATGGGGCCTTGGAACGCACAGACATCGAAGAAAATGCCTGCAAGGCATTCTAGCTTGTGTGCGTTCTCGGCTTCGTTGTACCAGAAGTTGCCGACCTCCGCAGTCGGATCTGTAGCGTGGGAGGCATTCAGCACCTCCAGGTACCCAATCTGGAATCGCAGGCTTGCTGTGCCGAGGTCGATGTCGCTGTCAAGAACGGGCTCGATTGTGCCGTCGGTAAACGTAACCTCAGCCGTACCATCAATGAAAACATCAATTTCTCTTAATGTTGCCCAGTTGAATCCCGACTCAATACTTGGGCCTGTAGCATGGACGAAAAATAAATTGTCTGTTTGAATTCTAACTTCGGGCGAGCCCGCTATGCCCAAGGCTATCGAAGTGGCAGCGTTGAGGGTTACGCCCGTCGCACTCGTGGCGTGCAGAAATTGATTCGTATTGCCTAAGAATATCTCGCCGGTATCAGGCAGCGTGAGAGTCTTGGCAGTAATGTCCCCATCTTTGTCCCAGCTATACACAACGGTCTCAGCCGTCTTGGCAAAGAACAGAGACACCGAGCCCGCCACGGCATGAGTCCTTGTGATTTTGATATCAAAGGTGCCGGTGTCATCATTCGTGACGTGCGAGGCCAGGTCCGCAGCATCCCACGCAATGACGCCTGAGTTGCGGAATCCATTGGTACCGTCCGTTGGCGAGAACGCGGTGAATTGGTGCGATCCTGCAATGGAGTATCCAAACGTGGGCTTGATGCCGGGGTTGGCTGCCGGAGTTTCGATATTAAATTCTATTTCCGTAAAGGCCGCAGCCGCACCGATCAGAATGTAATCATTGTCCGCGACGAAGATGGTTGTGTTGGTTCCCGTGGAGCCGTCGATCATGTCCGGAACGTCTGTTGATGGTGTGTCGTTGGTGCCCGTTGTAGGATTGGCGAAGGTTCCTGATTCTTGCAAGATCGGCCCCACGACGGCCCCCGCCTTGATGGCGAAAATGGCGTCGGCGCCGCCACTCGTAGCGAGAACCTCCATACCAAATATCTCGCCGCCTGTGGCATCAAACTCGTTGATGTCCACAAGGATAGCGGCTTCGGCTTCGCCGGTGGATATGGCCCCTGTTTCATACTCGAGGTCAAATCCCCGAACATCGCCGAACCCTGCTGCATCAACAGCCAATTCTAATGCGTGCTCGTCGTTATCGGATGCCGTATGGAGGAGGTCTATATGACCTAAAACAGACAGGCCGGGCAAGGCAGGCATACCAGAGTTGATGCCTATACCGAGTCGATTATTGGTATCGTCCCAAAAGAAGTTCGCGTTATCCTCCGTAACGACGAAGCCGTCAGAGAACAGCACGGACCCCTTTGTGAATGCGTTTAGAAGGGGGTCCTTGAGCTTCGGGATCTCGTATTGGAATCGCCCACAGTCTTTCATGGATCACTCCTGGCACGGCGGAAACAGAGTGAACAGCAGCACGTCATTCTCGGTTCCGGCAACCCACAGATCGGAAAGGTCGCCCGGCATCCTCCGATCTTCGCCAACGGGTATCGGATACCCCTTTTCGCTGCTAGCAGTCGATACCGGCCCGGTGGTCTGCTCGCCGTGTGGAAGTTCCAGATTGGGCGGACCGCCGATATAAATGATCCCGCTGTTCCCGACTTTGCTTGCAAGCCATACCGTAGCACGCGGCCACGGCCAATCTTCGAGCAGAGGCTGAGGCTGATCTGCCGCAGGAAGAATGACCAACCGCCCTTCGAGCGGGATGAGGATTCTGTGTGCCACGTCGCACCCTTACTTGGTAGACGGTTGCAATACGAGCCGCGTTCCAAGGTTCGCAGGAACGACTTGCGCACCTGCACCAATCTGCTTGATGGTCGGAGTGATCGTGATTAGTTCATCCACGCCCTGAGCATCAATCAAGCCTCCGGCGTGAACGATACACGTCACGCCGATTGAACGAGCGTCCTGCGACTGCGTAAAGTCCAGCACGCCACGATTGAATACCTCAACCTCATCGATGTCCCCGCCCGTCGAGTTGAATACCAGACGGGAGCCCTCATGGATGTAACAGAACCCATCGATGTTGCCCACGGCGAAGGTGCAGTGCGCGCCGTTCGACAGGAAACAGTCTCCCGTGAGCGTCTTGCTAATCGTCGAACGTCCGCCCTGCTGCCTAAAGTTTGCGATCACGGCGGAAGCTGACACGACGACGCTGGTATTGGCGCGCGAGTTCGACAGATAAGATTGGTAGAGGTTCGTAACAATCGCACTGATAGTCATACTGCCCATCAAGGCGTACAGGTTGGTGATTGCCAGTCCCGACTCAATGACACACTGTGAGGCGACTCGCCGCGTTATCGCAACGACGCAATCGACGATGGTCACGTCTGCATCAGTGTTTATAAAGAACTTGCCAGATCCCTTGATTTCGAGGAAGTCCAAGTTGTGTGGCGCCGCTGCCGAGAAGATGATAGGGTTCCCGGCCTCGCCAAACGAGCCTGAGTAATTCCTGAACGTGACGCGAGCGGGCGCGACCGGGACATCGGCACCAGTGATGTCGTCCGAAGATCGCCCGCCGATGAACACGTTATCAGTTGCAGTCGGAACGCCGCCCGCCCAATTGCCCGCCGTTGCCCACAGATTATCAGCCGCTCCGTTAGTCCAATGAATGTCCGCCATCGCCTGGCTCCTTTTGATCTACGAGAATTTGTCCTTCGTGATCCGTCCCTGCGATCGGGGCGGCGTTTGTTTCATCTCCGACTTGGGTGGTGGCGGCTGCTGCTTCCCGATCTCCCCAAATCTTATCCTGCTTCCCGGCTTGTTTTGCGGCGGCCCGCCGCAAAACGCGGCTCTTGTTCTGCTCGAAGATTCTTCTTTGGCGAGCCCTCTGGATTTTGTCTCGTTGTGCTTCTGCAGCATCGGCAGTCGGCTGCAATTGAGCCTGTGCCTGTGCGGTGCGATTGCCGGGCTGTTGACTAATCTCCCCCAACTGGACCGGGCCAGATTTGATGCCGTCGAGCGGTCCGTTGTCGTTGCGGTCACGCCCTGCCATGATGTTTTCTCGCTCGCGCTTATCGACGGCCCGCTCCTTTTTGCCGCGCTCGATGAGCAGATCATGGCCCTCATGGACTGTAATCGCGCCCGCAGGTCCCCACTTGCCAATCGGGCAGGATAGATTGTTGAATCCGAGCTTCGTATTGAGTTCGGCGATGTGGTGTGATCCGCATTTGCACTCGTCACAGTACAGAAAAGATGTCATGCCGCCTGCGGGATCAACGTAATCACGCTGCTTTACGCGAGGACACGCCTTGCAGATTGCGAGCCGCGCCTTCACGTTGTCCTTGTTCCAACCGCTTGTGACAGCGACGAAGAATGTGATTGCCCGTGGACCGAATAGCCCGGCCACCACGGCCGCCGCAATCGCCCCAGATGTTAAGATCCAATCTGACATTGCCATGATCTCCATGCCGAATCTCCTTTGCTCACAGCGTATCGTCCGCCTTTGTCGATGGCAAGCATATTTGCTATGAGACGCAACAGAGATTCATAATCTGCTCGCAGCCTGCCTTATTACACTCAACGAGAGTGGCGCAGATATAACACGGCGGGTTGGGGTGCCCCGGGCACGGAGCCGGAACCTTACACTCCGCTCCGTCGCCGCCGTCGGCGCAGTAACAACAGATGTCGCAAGGGGAAGGAGGCTCGCATGTTTGATTGACGTGGAAAGTCTGATTGGCTCCCTGACAAAACTCCAAGCGCGTCATAGCGCAAGTGTCCTCGCACCCCAGACCTGCTGAGCAGCAGGCATGACAGCAATTCCCCGAATTGTCAGGATTCTCCTGGCCACACCAACCGAGCAAGTGACACGTGCCGCCTAGCTCATTACAGGCTTCGCAATCTGCTACCATCAGGCATTGACAGAAACCCGGCATCATCGGATCGTCGAGGCAGCAGTCGAACGCTTCGCCCATGCAATTCGGATCTTGGGCGCACGTCGTCCCGCCCAGCCACATGCCATCAAGATCGATGCACTCCTGCTCTGGCAAATCGGCGCACTCGCCTCCGGGCAGGCAGCATTTGCCAATCGGTTCAATCGGGCATGGGTTGGAAGCGCAGGTCGTCCCAACTCCGACGAACACGCCGCCTTCGCCTTTGCATTCGGCCTGTGTTTGATCGTCAATGCACGATTCCCCTATGCAGCATGCGCCGGTGTTCATACACGGGTCATCTGGCTTGCATGAGCTTCCGCAGCCCTGCCAATCGCCTTCAAAGTCATCAACGCATATTTTCTCGCTGTTTGCCATCACGCATCCACCGCCAGTGACGGGGGCAATGCCGGACGAAACACAACACGCGCCCGGACACGGACAAGGATTCGGGACGCACGGATTGCCCCCCGGAGTCATTGAGGGCAGCAGTTCCCAAGTACAAGGATTTGCAGGACTGCCCAAATCGGCTAGACATTCTTCTTGGGTCACGACGGAACAGTCTCCGGCGCAGCAACATAGGCCGAGTCCTTCGGATAGACAATCATCGGGCAATGGATCGCAAGTCGAGCCGAAGCCGTGCCAGTTGCCGTCGAGATCAATGCAGACTTGCTCATGGAATACCATTTCACATTGTTGGTTCGGGTTGAATGATCCAAAGCAACAAGCACCAAATGGCTCGACCGGACAAGGGTTGGGGTCGCAATTCGATCCTGGGCCTTGCGGGTTTCCCCCAACAAATAAACAGTCTTCGGGGGCCAGGTCGGAACAAAACTCTTGTTCTCCCGGAAGGTTTATCCCTGGGAGACAACACGCTTCGTCCTCCGGCGGATGAAGCGGACACGGATTAGGAATACAGGTCGTCCCGTCGCCTTGCCACACGCCGCCGCTATCTTTACATTCGTCTTGATGTCCGAGATCGTCACAAGCCCAAGGTGTGCCGGGGATCATTGGACCGCTGTCTTCGATGCAACACGCGCCGTGAGGCGGATGGAACGGGCACGGGTTCGGCGGCCCGCAATTCGGGATGCCGGGGTGCCAAGTCCCTTCCATTGCGATGCACTCGGCCTCGTCGGCCGCCGGTTGGCAGATTTCCTGTTCGCCCGGCAGGGCGGGACCGATGCAACACACGCCAGGATTGGCTTTGATACACGGATCGGGAGGACCGCAACCGACGCCATCACCGAGATAGTCACCGTCGCACAGCGCAGCAGTGGTTATTATGCAAGGGATGTTGCCCGGTGACGGGCAGCACGCCCCCGTCGGCTCGCCCATACAGGGAAGTGGAACCGGGTCGCATCCCATTCCTACGTGCCACGATGAATCCGGTATCAGAAGGCAATCAGCCGCCGTGACAACAGGTAGGCACAGCTGATTCGGTTCAAACGGCCCGAAGCAGCACGCGCCCGTGGTATCGTCTTCCATGATGCACGCGGCTGGGATGCACGCCTGATTCAAGAACCAGCCGCCGCCGACAGCATTGCATTGCTTCACGGTCCAGTTGTCTTCGCACTCAGGATTCGGAACAGGCCAAGGCGGCAGGCAGCATGCGCCGGTGTCGGGATCGCCAAGGCACTCGTCGGGCCAGCACACCTGCCCCATGTACCAAGTGCCTTCCATGTTCATGCACTGCATTTGCGTAGTCGGCACGCAAGCCTGATCGGGCGGCGGCGGCGGGCCAGTGCAACACGCCCATACTTTATTCTCTGGATTCATACACTCTGCGGGCAGCGGCACACAAGGTTCGCCGGGATGCCACGAATTAGGTTCTGGCTTCGCGTTGCACTCATTCAGCGTCAGGTTTGCTTCACACTCCTGCTCGAACGGGGGCATCGAGTCAAACGGGCCAAAGCAGCAAGCGCCGACCGTTTTGCCCATACTGCACTCGTCGGGAAGAGGAACACATCCGATATTCGGATGCCACGATCGCGGCCCGGGAAGCAGCTCGCACTGTTCTATGGTCAGATTCGGAGTACACTCCTGCTCGAACGGAGGCATATTATCGAACGGGCCGAAGCAGCAAGCTCCGGTTGTGTCCGGATTGAGGCACGGATCGTTAGGCTCGCATGTTGTTCCCGCGCCGACCCAATGTCCGGGCATCATGTTCAGCAGGCAACACTCGCCCTCGGTCACGTCAGGGACGCACTCATCATGAGCGGCCCCGGTGCAGCAGGCACCCGTTTCGTTGCCGCAAGGATTCGGCATGCATCCGACGTTCGGGAAGAAGTCGGTCATGCCTGGGACCAGACAGCATGACTCACGAGTATGGTTCGGATGGCAGATCGGACCGACACAGCACGCGCCCGGCGTATCTGGATCGTCGGGATCCTGCGGGCAGGGATTAGGCATGCAAGGCACGTTGTCGCCTTGATAGATTCCTCCCTCGCCTGAGCACTCGTCCGCCGTCTGATCTGCAACGCAGGACGGCCCGAAGCAGCAAGCGCCCTTCATGTCCAGGCACGGATTCGGGAAGCACGGCACGCCGATCCCTTGGAACAGACCCATGATCGCCGTGCATTGCTCGACAGTTCGATTCGGGACGCATTGCACATGCCCATCGCCGGGAACGATCTCGATACAGCAGGCCCCTGTGTTTTGCGGCAAACACGGATCAATCGGCTCGCACGGTACTCCGCTGCCTTGCCAGATTCCGCCCAGCGCAACGCAGACGGGTTCCAGAAGTTCAGGCACGCACTCGTTGTGAAGCGGCCCGGTGCAACATGCGCCCTTTTGCTCGACGCACGGATTAGGAATACAGACCGTTCCGTGACCCTGATACATTCCGCCTTCGCCGGTACACTCATCAGGGGTTTGCATCGGTACACATGCGCCGCCGAAACAGCATGCTCCTTTGTCATCCACGTCAAGGCATGGGTTCGGCGTGCAATCGCTTCCAGAGCCTTTGAAGATTCCTTCCAACGCATTGCACTCGTCGGGTGTTTGATTCGGTACGCATGTCTGATTGTCTTCGCCGTGACAGCACGCGCCAGTAAGGCATGGGTTTGGCATACATGGCATCCCAACACCACGGAACATCCCGCCCTGATCTTCGCACTCGCTTTCAGTTTTGAGGATGCACGCGGGCCCGAAACAGCACGCGCCTGTCATGCCTTCTTCGCACGGATTCGGGAGACACTTTGATCCTACGCCTTTGAATTCCCCGCCTTCCATTTCCTCGCAATCGACTTTGTTTTGATCTGGCACGCATGTTTCAGAATTGCCGTCGGGCGGACTGTCGCTGTCAATGCAACACGCGCCGATGCACGGATCAGGATCACAGGCAACTCCCGCCCCCGGCCATTCGCCGCCTTCGCTAATACAAACAGCTTCGGCAACGTCCGGGACGCACATTACGGGGTCATCTGGATTTTCTCCGGGCAGACAACACGCACCGATATCGCAACACACAGACGGAATGATTCTGGTTTCTTTGAGTTGAATGACGAGACCGTCGTGGCCGCGCACAACATCAATACCGCGACCGCCTACAATGCCCTCATTGCGAGCCTTGTGCTGTCGGGTCAGACGCTCTGCGTCAGCAGGATCGCCGCGTCGCCAATCTGGAAATTTGCGAGGCATGGGCGCACCCTACGGAAACAACATTTGGAAGTTCAAGGTCGGATACCAATCAACTTCGACGACTCCGTAGCCATCAACAAGATCGTTCGGAGGCATGCCAGTGAGTTGATTGCGGAAGATCGCATCAGGATTCCATCCTGTCGGATCAAACTGAAACAGGAAATTGAACACCCATACCTTTGCCTGAGTCGGCGCGATATCGTACGGGTAGAACGCGACTTCGGCACACCGCCATGTTCCCTTTGCGCCGTCGTTCCATGCGGTTAAGTTCGTGCTTCCCCGCCATGTTCTCGCAATCTCGCCGGGAAATTCAGCGACGAGCCTGCCTTCAAACTCAAGCGTGTCTGACGGATAATCAACTTGAACGTCGCCCCCCAGGCATACGGTCTTACCAGCAAGCCGAGGATCGGTGAACGGATAGGAAGGATGTTGCTCGCAGCAGTCAGCCTGCCCCGGAGTGCCGCACATATCGGGGGGGGGGATCGGCGGGTCCTGCACGCAGGCAGAGGGGTAATCGTAGCATACCTCGATGTCCTCCCCGAACTGATCCTTGCCGCTCGTAAATTGTCTCAGCCCCGATCCGCCGCGCGGGATGAACACTCCGATCTCAAGTGTGTCGAGTGACGAAAAGTACCGCTTGTAGACCAACTCGACAATCACCTTCGTAGTCTCGCCCGGTATCAATCGAACGACGCGCTCGACGAGAATCAAATGTTCAAAGCCGATAGGCGCATCGCCAAAGCCGACGCCCGTGCCAGGGGGCAACGTGTCCAACGCTTCCTGAAGGAGCCTGAAATCTGGCGTGCCTGCAACATCGAGGCCGATAACCAATGCTTCGCGCCGCAGTTCAAATACGACGCCGTCATTTTCGCCGCGCTGCTCGACGAAAGACAGATTGGTAAGTTGATCGACTGTGTAAGATGCTGCCATTAGTTCACCCGGACTTTCTCCGCGCGGGTCAATCCAGAACGCACAAGTGCTTCAATTCGGGCAAGGACGGCTTCTGCCGTGCTGCCTGCAAGCGTGTTCGTGTTTGCCGTGATCGGCCGAGGATGGATTCGGCCCGGCCCGCCGCCGAACAGGTTAGGCGGCGCTCCTTGGAGGATCCCTCCGGGCGGCGTCTTGCCGAACTGCTTGAATAGGGGGCTGCCCTTCTTGGCAACATTCGTCCCTGTTTCAAATTGCGTTACTCCCAGAGTGCGGATAAATTCTCGCTTGCCAGAAATGAAACCATCCCGCGCTTCCCGTTTCAATGAGCGCAGCCGTTCGAGCGCCAGTTTCAGGCCACGATTGAGGGTGTCCGTGTCGATCAGCGCCTTGCCGGTGTTTGGATCGATGGTACTTGCAGCCTTGTGGAGCAACGCCACTTCCTCATTGTATTTTTCAAGCGGTGTCCGGGTTGCCCGGATCATGCTGAGCGCCTTTTGCTTCAGGGTATCAAATGCGCTCGCCTTCTGTTTCAGATCGGCAAGCGCCTGCGCGGCGATCCTGATTTGATTGATGGTCGCCTTCGGCAGCACGACGCCCTTGAATGCGCGAACGAGCCTGCTGAGCGTCTTCTCGATGTCGGACTTGCCAAAGTCTTCAAACTCTGCACGGGTTGCGGCGAGCAGGTCGGCAAAGCCCTGCGTGGATCGCGCAGAATCATCGAGCGCCTTGGCGCTTGCCTTCGCAGCATCCATCTGATCGAACAGCGAATTGGCGTGCGCCTTCGTTGCCTCGTCCGCCTTTACGAGTTCAAGGCGGTATATCGCCAATTGGCGCTCGGACATCCCGAATACGCGAACCTGTTTTTCCAGAGTTTCGATCAGCTTGTGCTGCTTCGTTGCTAAGTCGTTCGCGATCTCTGCTGCTATCTGCTCCTGCGCAGACATGGCCTTTACGCCGTCCTTGTATTTGCGGGCCTGCACGAATCCCTTGCGCAGAGAATCGCGAACTTTCTCGATGTTCTCTACGGTCTTCGCCGCCTCTGCGCGAATCCCGAGCGCGCGCTTGATCGTGATGCCGATATCGAGGAACGCGGCACCTACCTCCTTTGCCTTGTCCTCTAGTGGGAACAACGCCAACCACAGTAGAGTCGCTTTTTGTTGCGCGCGCAACATGCGATCACCAAAGAAATCCATCACGACATTAAGTCCATCGACGGCAATCGCAGCGCCTTCGCCAAGTTTCAGCTTTATAATCAACGATGTCCAAGCAGCTTCGACGCGGGCGACTTGGTCTTTCAGTTTCGTCAATTGCTTATCAGCAACCTTCTCTGTGGTGCCTCCCGCCTTGTCGAGTTCTTCCTTGTATTCTGCAATCCGCTGAGACATCCCGATCAATGTCTGAATAAATACCGACGACTTATCTTGGAATCCAAGTTGCAGAAGCAGCATCTTCTTCTGCCGGGGGGCGAGCCCCGCCATCGATGTTTCAAGATCCCCGATCACGTCAGACAAGCTGTGTAGTCTGCCCTCATAATCAAATACCCGCACGCCCGCCTCGCGGAACGCTTTTGCATTGGTCTGCGATTTGGTGGTCAATTCACGAAGCACGATGTTGAACGCCGTTCCGGCATCGCTCGACTTTAGGCCCTGATCTGCAAACGCCGCGAGGACGGCAACGGTTTCTTCAACCTCGATATTCAAGAATCGGGCAGCGGCTGCCGCCTTCTTTGTCAATGCTTCCGAGAACTGCTGAACGCTGGCATTGGCAAGCGTGTTGGCCCGGACCAATACATCGGCAACGCGCGTCATGTTTTTCAGGTTTTCTTGTGCGTCTTGTACAGTCAGCCCGAGTGCGGACTGAGCATCGGTCAGCAGATCGGTCGCCAACCTCATATCAAACATGCCCGCCTGCGCAAACTTCGCCACGAGTGGCAGCGCTGCGATCTGCGCCTCTGCCTTCAGCCCTGCTGAAGCGAGGAAGAAATACGAATCGGCAATGTCTTTTGACGCAAACTTGGTTGCCGCCGCAGCATCAAAGGCGGCGCGGGTCATTCTCCGCTGCATCATGTTCGACACGTCGCCCATGATGGCAAGACTCGACAGCATCGCCTGGTTGAAATCTTCGGAACGTCGAGTAGCGGAGGCAATTGCCCGCGAGGCGATCCGTATGCCTTGCAGCCCTACGAAAGCAGCAGCGGCGCCGATTGCCGCGGCTTTCATTCTTTTGAGACCCGCCGCCGCCATGCGAGTGCTTCGAGTCATCCGGTCGATGCGCTTTGTCGAACGCTTCATCTTGCGATCAAAGGACGACGTTTTCGCAACCAACGACATTGCGATTGTTGTTTCAGAAGCCATCAGGCGGCCCCCTTCTTCGCTTGATCTTGGGCGTATTTCAAATTGTGGAGCATTGCGAAGTGGGCGAACTTGCGCTCAAGCGCGACGCCGAGATTGTACTTGGCCTTCTTTTCTGTGACCGGGGGAGCGCTGTCAATAAACGGAAGGATGTCTGCTGCTTGCCATGCCTTATTGTTGCGCCCGAAGACGTTGACCATATAACAGATCAGCATAGCAATTCGTAAGTCGTTGCGTTGCTCGCCGAATGGTTCCACCTTGTAGTATTCCTTCCATTTGGCGAACTCACGAGGGCTGATCCATGCTTTCGCTTGTGCGAGCGACTTGTGCCCCAGGGCAAGGGTCAAGTCGTACCAGAGCTTTTCGGACCCTCCTTGCCTGAGCCTTTTCCCAGCGCTTCAGCTTCGACCTCAGTAAGCCCGACAAGGCGTTGCGCGACAACCCAAAGTCGATCGATCACCTTGCCGCTCTTTTCGGCAAGCCATTCCATGTCCGCTTCGCTGAATAGTTGCTTGCCGCTCTCGGGATCAAATGCACATGCGACGATGTACTTTTCCTTCATCCCGCGAAAGCGTTTCGGGTCAGGAGTTTCCTCGTCCTCCTGCGAACGGGCTGACGACCATTCTTCGAGTTCGCTCGTCTCGGCCGAAGTCGGGGATCGCATTTCGACCGTGCATCCCCATTCCTTGCACTCGACCAACTCGAAGTCGATATCGTTGCATTCCCTGATTTTGTCTCGCAGCGACAAGTCCTTCGTCTTGTTCGCCATGCTGGGTTTCCTCCAGTAAATGTTACACGGTCGGGTCGAATATAACTCGTATGTCCAGCAGCGCCGCAGCCCCACTCGCGTTGGTCACATACAGCGCCGTGAAGTCTACCGTGCCGAGCGGATTCGGATGTATCGTCGGGTAGTCTGTATCCCAAGCTATCACCTTGTTCGCAACCAGTATCAGCGATCCTTGCGCGCCGGCGTTGTCGTTCCATTCAAGAGTCATTGCAGCAGCCGCAACGATGATAAGCGATTGAACCATGCTTACGTCAAGCACGAACGCCACGAGATTGTCGGCACTATTCGGGATGCTTTCGCTTACTGACCTGAGCGATCCCGAAGTGTACGTGAAGGTTTTCCCGCCGAGTCGCCTTCCGCCGATGTCTGCATACTGCGCAAGGACAATAGATTCGCTCATCACTTACCTCCGTTCGTTTTCTTGACGCCTTGCGGGGCGAGTGCCTTTTCCAATTGTGCGACAGTGATCGACTTCTCGGGCGTTTTGCTGCCCTTGGTGTCGAACAAGTACACTCCGCCCCATACGTCTTTCGCAATCTTGTTGCCACGGAAACCGCAGAACACGAGCGTTCCGTCAGCAAATGTCTGCCCGTTCAGAAGATAGTCTCCTTTGACAAGGCTCGGCTTGCCGTCGTCAAGGCACACCATCTTGAGCGAGGATTTTGTCACTTTTGTTTCTTGCTTGAACATGCTGGCCTCCTCCTTTACGCCGCGAATGTAATAGCGCCTGAGAATTTTATGACGGCGGTTACGGTCATCTTGTCTTCAAGCGGGACGCTGATTTCGTGTGACTGCAAGGCACCCTGCGCCAGGTACGTCTTAGCGTTCGGAAACGCAAGCGTAACCGTATTCATTGCTCCATTGATAATCGGATTGCCGTCCGTGTCCGTGTCCAGATGGCCTTGAATCGTCAGTGCTCCCGGATCATACAGATCTCCAATCAAGAAGGTTCGAGCGACCGTAGTGCCGAGGTGCGAACTGTCAATAAAGTTCCGCTCCATGCCCGACCACGACAGGTCGATCATCTCAAAGACCCACGTATCCGCAAACGTGACTGTTGCGGATGTTCCAATGTCTGTAGCTGCACTCGGCATATCAAATCTCCTTTAGGCTGCTTCCTGATGCATTACCAGGAAGTCCAACTGAAAACCATACTCTCCGTCGTCGCTGCCATCGAGGCTTCGCACCAATCGCCTGCGCTCATCCTGCAAGAAGATCGAGACGATTATCGTATTTGAACTCAGCGTGACGGACGTTCTGGTCCTGCCATCGAGTTCTTTCCGAACAGCGCTGACCATATCGACGACCTCTTGCTCGGTATCTGCAAATCCATCAATCTGGATCAGTGCTTTGTTTACCAATGCGGTGCCGGTCAAGTGTGCCGACCGAACTCCCGATACCGTTCGATAGACCATATACGGCTTGACGCTCCGCTGTCCTGTTTTCTGCGGGCTGATTCTCGTATCTACGAGCGCAAATACAGTCGCGTCGTCTACGAGTAACTTCCGCAATGCCATACCTGCATCGATTGCCATTCAGGAGACCTTCCTTGCCTTGATAACCGGCTTATTCAGTTTTTCCCATTGTCGTTTAGCGCCGCGAATGAACGACTTTTTGAATCTCCTAATCTGTTCATCCTTCGTTTCGGCAAACGCATCACGAATAAAAGGCTGCGGAGGAGTTTGTCCAAGCCAAGCGCCCTTGCGAATAATGTGGTGCCCGCGCTCGACGAGGTGAGCATATTTGATCGGCCTGCGCCGCTCTGGCTTATTTGAACCTTCGGGCCAGAAGCCAACTACTAAATTCTTGTCAGGCCATACCTTGCCGACCATGATGTGAGGCGGAAACGCCTTGATGCTGATTTTCATGGAGTCCCGAAGTGCCCCGCTTTCGACAGGGATCATGCGCTTGGAGGCCTTCAGCGCCGGGGCCATTGCTGATCTGATTGCCGCACGAAGAACTTTCTTATGGATTTTGGCGTTCATCAAGTTCATCGCATGCTTGATTTCCCTGTCGCCAGCAAGTGTTATTGAGAATTCAGTCACGGGACCAACACCACTTCCTTTGCCCACACTTCAAGGTATCGCGGACCTTCGTCGTCAAGCCTCAGTACCGATTCAATCTGCCATTCAATAGTGGTATCCTCTGCATCCTTCAGCAAGTCTTCCGGCGTCAATGCGTAGTCCATTATGGTGATCCGATGAGTCACCATCGACTTTACTTGCAACGCCTCGAAGCGCTCCAATCCGCGGACAGGCTCGACGGATCCCCATACTGTCGTAGCAAGTCCGAAGACGTTGACAGATTGCCCCGTGTCATTCTCAACCGGCGTGTTCGTATGAATCTCGATACGTCGCCGGAACTTGCCGGGGTCAATTGTTCTTGCCATGACGACCGCCATTTGGGAAACGCCGGAGGGGGGCGCTAAAGGAAAACCCAGCAGCGCTTACCCCCCCGCCGCTATTCCAGAGGTCCGCCACGGACCACAAGCCTTCATGCCGCCATCACCCGCATTTCCCAAAGCAACGCTTCCGCCGCTTGGTTCAGATGTACGCGCCTATCTGTCGAGTGAAGTCGCTTGTTATACGACTCAGTCACAAGAATCTTCATCAGCAACTTCGTGTCCTCAAGTTGCGCTGCCTGATCCCCATCGCCGCCGATGTACTCAATCTCAATCGAGTTCATCTGCAATCGGGCGGCCGGATACGATTGCCCGAATGACGGCAACACGCGACCCACCAGCGTTGCGGTGTCAACATCGTACAGCGTGTTCGACCAAGTCTGTTGCGCGCCAGCCGTGTCGATGTACTTGATCGTCGTCACCGCCGACAAGGCAGGACGCGGAAACAACAGCGGTCCGCCATCGGGCGGGAAGCAGTCCAGAGTCCAAGTGTACGTCGTATCTACGAACGTACGATTCAGGATCGGCTCCGCATAGACCCGCGCGGCTGTTATCAGATCAGTGACCAGAGTATCGTCTGCACTCGTATCAATCCGAGCAAACGCCTTTGCCTCAATCAGGGTGATCGGATCAGTCGCCGGTTGTGTCGTTACGACCAAACCCCCGTCCACGCTTCACCTTGGCTTTCTTGGGCTTCGGAGTTTCTTCTACATAAGCCTCCGCATGCCTCTGCGCAATCATTTCTTCGCCACCCCCGGTCGGCAAACTTACAATGTCGCCGTACCTTGCGTTGCCGTAAACCGGGCCCGCCATAATTGAACACATACGAACAAGCACAGGATTCTCCTTTCAGGCAGATCAAACGATCTGCGCTGTCTGTGGCCCCTTCTTTGCGTGGCCCTGGACCCACGTTGCCGACAGCAGCAGCGCTGAGCCGTTGCCATTCGGCGTGATGGTCACGCGAACGTACCGCTTCGGGCCGATGTACCCGATCTTGACAGTCTTGTTGTCGTCACTGAACAGGAACGCTGCGCCGGATTCCGTTCCGATGAGGAACACATCATTCACGGCAGCGTTGTCACTGAGTCCAGAATCGTCGCCGTCCTCGACCAAAATAACGAATGTCACGTTCGCATCCGCAATGCTGCCTAACTGAATGAGGAAGGAGAGCGTGTCGAAGTTTGCAGTATCGACAATCTGGCTCACGATTGCGGTATCGTCGCTCTGAGAAGCGGGACTGATGCCTCGACTGTATTTGTGTGTCGTTGTTCCGTCACGCATTGCAATTTCTCCTTCGGATTAGGTCGTCCGATTCTGTTTACGGAACGGCAACGCTGCCGGTCCAAGTAGTTCCGTCGCACACACAATACGCGACGTTCAATGTTTCGAGTGTGACTACTGCGCCGCCAGCATCGTTCTGCACGATGATCGACTCGCCGCCCGTGTTTTCGATCACAAGGAACAGGCCGGTACAATCTCCTTCCGGGGGGAGCAACAGGTTTTCTGTGCCTCCACTTGTGGCGTCAACGTACATGATGTTGCCGGTCAGCAGTGTTCCTGTCGGCGTGCCGGGAACAAGCGTCATCGTGACATTCGTGTTGAGCATGTCGATAGTCTGCACGGTTTGGAACAAGACGCCGCCCGCAATGGTCACTCCGCCAGGAGCACCAGCCACGCCGCCCGATGATGTGCCGCCCGCGCCTGCCGTGATCGTCACGCCGCCGCCAGCCCCGCCATCTCCGGTTCCTCCAGCAGCAGCGCCGCCAGGATCGGCCGTCAGGGCAAGCGCGCCTCCCACGCCGCCGTTGCCCGTTCCGTCAACCTGTGCGCCGCCGGTCCCGGTCGCAATCGTGAGCGCGGCCCCAGCGCCGCCAGCAGGGTTCGCACCCCCGTCAGTTCCGGCAGTTGAGCCGTCACCAGCGATAATCGTAATTGCACCACCAGCCGCACCGGCCTGATCCGCACCGCCTGCGCCACCATCACCAGTCTTGATTGCAAGAAGCCCACCAGCACTTCCGCCGTCCACGGCGGTATCGACGCCGCCGTCTTCCGACTCTACATAGACACCATTGCCTACAGTATCGGCGGCAGCTGCGAATGCAGCGATTGCAGCGTTGTCGAACTGCAAGGCGTTCACATCATTCAAATTGAACGTCAGCGGGTTCAGAGACTCAATAATCAGATCAGCATTCGTCACCTTGGCAATGTCTGCGAAATTGATCCCGGCGACGTTGCTGCTCGCGTCGAGTGACACGATCTTGCTCGCAGCAGCACTACCAAGCGTCACCGCCGTCGCGTTCAGTTCTGCCGCCGTCGCGGTCATCGACGTGCCTGCCAGCTTCAATGCGCCGCCGCTTTCCACGTCGATCTCGCCGCCGCTTTCAATGTCCAGCGTCCCGCCGCTCTTGACAACAAGACGCGCCCCGCCTCGTTCGGAAACGATCTTCGCTTGCTGATACCAGCCGACCGACAGGCCGCCAATTGCAAGCAGATTGAAGGTCAGCAAGGCCTTGGTGTATTTGTCCATCCGCATGGTCGTTCTCCTTTAGGTCGTCATTTGCAGACGTGCGAAGGCCTCTTCCAGAATGGGCATCCCGTCCGTTTCCTTTCGGCCCAGGAACACAACCTTGTTCTGCAGCGCTGCGATTTCGTCCAGTCGCTGAATCGTGAACTGCAGCGAGTCAACGATATAGTACTTCTTGAAATCGGCACACATGATCACGTAGTTTGTTGCGGTGAACGTGTTCGGGACCAGCTCGCTCTGTACGACCGGGCGACCCAGGATCATGTTTGGCACGCCCTTCTGTAGGCCTGGCTGCCAAATGTACCGGCTCTCTCCGTCGGTGAGCTGCATGGCCTTCTTGACGGCATCGCGGTGCATCAGGAAAGTAGCGTTCATTTGATACTGCGGCTTGAGGAAAAACAGCAGATTGGAGAAATCGTTGGCATCGAGTGCCGACGCCACTCCGCTTACGCCTGCAACATCGCGCCCCGTGCTGATCCCGCTTGCGCTGGCAGTGAATACGCCGAGCGGCTGATCGGCCCCGTCTCCTGTAAAGAATGCATTTTCCTCGGTAATCGCGTGCTTGTGTGCGAGGCGTTCACTGAGAAACGAGGCCATCGGAATCATTGAAGCCCGGAGCAACTTTTGAGAAATGTCAACACGCTTGGTACAGAGGTGCGGGACCATTTCTCGATTACCTGTTCGCGGCGAGGTGTCCTCGGAAATGTCGACGGCCGGGATCTCTGCCGTCCAGTCGTAGTCCGACGGGTCTGTGTCCCAGCTCATAATGCCAAGGCTGACCGCGCGGGTTAGTGGCGCCAGCACCGTCCCGAGTTGTCGCATGACTACCGCGTCATCCACGAACTTCACAAGCTCATTGAGCATTTCGGTGGTGGTCAGAGTTCCGCCGGAGGCATCGTCGGTTGTCTTGAGCACGGCCCCATAGTGCCCCGTGCGAATGTAGGCATCTATCCCCTTTTTGTACTCTGGCGTGGACCGCTCCACCATCGAGGCGTATCCCTCATGGCTGCGGTCAAGGGCTTTGCCCATGTACAGAATCTCGGCATGACCCCCGCCTGCGCCGTCAATGGGCGGCGGCTGCTCAGCCAGTCCGCCCTGTGCGTCCGTAATCCGGCCCCTGCCTTCGTTCATCAGGCGATCTTGCTCGTGCTGCTTGTCGAGCAATGCAATTTGGTCATTGCATTGCTCGATTCGCTCGGTCTGTTTTTCCCACTCCTGTTTTTCCTCACCAGAGCAATCGCGGTCCTCAGATTCGGCAAGGTCGAGAATTTTCTTGTTGGACTCCCACAGAGTTGCCCGCTCGGTAATTAGAGCTTCGATACGGCTCATCGTAATTTCTCCTGTGTATTGGGGAGTCCGCCTTGGCTCCCGTCAAGTGATTCGGGAAGTCCTAGGCGCGCGAAGGCGTGCGGTCGGATATGAGTCACGGCCCGCAAAGGCGTGCCGATCAGCTTCTAGGCTTACATCTTCAGGAGGCCATGTCCAGAAGAAAATGCAAGCCGCTGCATTTCGGTCTGCATTCGCATTCGAGTGGACCGCTTGGACTGAGGCAGCAATCGGTTCACAGTAGAGGACAGCGTCCCGATCTTGTCGATCATTCCGATGTCTTTTGCCTTGGCGGCGCCGAACATTCTGCCCTGCCCGAAATCATTGCTGACCAGAGACTTAGTGACTTGGCGGCCCTTTGAGATTGCATCGACGAACGTCGCATGATAATCATCGACCCGCGACTGCATATGAGCGCGAGCGTCATCGGCCAGAGCCTCAGTCCAGTTGCCTTCGGCCTTGTGCTCGCTCGACGTGATGTATGAAAATTTCACTCCCTCTTTCTCAAGGTAGGCGCTGTAATCTGCGTGAACCATGATCACGCCAACGCTGCCGATGTCCGCACCGGGCGTGGCGACGACCTTGGTTGCCTGACTAACAAGCCAATACGCTGCGCTTGCCGCCATAGAGTTCACAACCGCAAATACAGGCTTGACCTCGCGGGCCTGCCTGATCTTCTCGCCCGTTTCCTGAACTCCGAAGACTGAGCCGCCCGGGGAATCAACATCGAGAACGATGGCCTTGATGCCGTTATCGCCGGCCGCTGCCTCGACCCAATCTCCAATTTCCTCACAGGTGTTGCCGCCGCAACCGCCGTGCTGGGTCAGCACTCCCTTGATCGGAATGACGGCGACAGCGCCTTCGTCGTTGGCCTTTGCTTGGCCCTCTGCATCGAATTCGTATCCACACAGTGCCTTGTGCATCATTTCAGCAGCGGTCGGCCTAAAGTCTTCTCTGATTGCCCAAATGTCACCAATTGCATTCAACATATCTGCTCCTTTGTTTAGCGGAGATCTGCAAATAGCTTCAGGCTTTCCTTTCGCCTCTGAATATCCTTGACGATGCTGTGTTGAAAATCAATCGCCTGCTTTTCCCACGTAGAGCTATGCCACGATCTGCCGGTCACTTTCCCCACTAGGCTCTGAAGCACAGCCCATATTGACCACCACGGACGGGTCAGCCACTTCTGTACGTGGAAGCACTCGTGAGCAAGAATCACCATCCCCGGAACGGTTGCCAGATCAATCGCACCGTTGCTCTTGTGCCAGATGGTTCCGTCGAGGTCCGTCCGCGATACCCATTGCTTGAATTCCTTATTGAACTTTCCGCGCTGCACCATGATCCGGTCAGCGAGCACCCATACAGAAGTGCCGAGCGCGCTTGTGTTGCCCGCCGTGATCCTGACCTTTACGCGGTGCAGATCGAATCCCTCGAAGTACGGAGCAAGGAACGCAGTAATTGCCGGATGGAGAAGGCCCCGGATTTTTGCGTATTCTTCAATCTTCATTATTGATCCAAAGTGCTGAGCGCCGGTGTCCGTTCGCGACCGGAGTCGGCCCGGCGCTCAGCTCGTTCCTTGGCTCTTTCCTTGTCTCGTGCCGCCTGCTTCTGATAATACCGCAGTACCAGCAAGCCTTCGGCACACTCATCAATCAGCGTGCAGCCGCCGCAGAGAAATAAGATCAAGATTGCGATGATGTTTCGCACAGACATTCTCGTACTTGCTCCATGATAATTCCAGCGTGATCTATGCTCATGTCGGATTCCAGATACGATTCGGCAGCGGACACGATCACACATCGGCACTGATACAGCATGTCGGGGCGCGCGCCACGCACGCACGTAGACAAGGATTCGAGGATCGGAGTCACAGCCTCAACGAATTTCAGTTGCAGTTTCGCATAATCTGGTTCCTTGCCTGCCTTCTCAGCCCGTTCGATTGCGTTGGAAGCATTGCGATTATTCCGCTTGATCGCACTGCGTAGCATCACTTCGTGTGCAGCCAGCGCATCGTCGGTATTCTGCTTCGGGAATACTACGCCGGATGGCTTCAATTCTTCAGCGCCGACGACCTGCATGTTCTTCGGTCGCCAATAGTCGCTGCCGCCGTCTCCGTCTGGAATAGGCGCCTCGTTGTCCAATCCGCGCCATTCGTTAGCATTGGTGATTCCGTTCATCCTTCTGATAGCAAGTGACTTGTTCCGCGCCACGGCGTCCGCGCGCAGCAGGGCGTCCATCTTAAATTCACAGAAGAACCCGTCGAGTTGTTCCTGCTCAGTGAATAGCTTGCGGGTCGTCTCGGTTTCATTTTCAACCGCGTGCGGCATGATCGTGTCGCCGACGAATTCAAGAGCCATCTGGCCGATGTTGTTGAGAATCGCACGAGATAGTTCCTTGAGTTTGTGCGGCGCGATATTGAACCAGCGTGCGATTTCGAGGACAGAGAAGACTCGCGATTCGAGGAATTGCGCTTCGCTGTTCGGCATCTGGAAGACTTTGACATCGACGCCTTCTTCGAGGATCGCCGGGCTGCCGACGTTTTTACCTCCGTATGTTGCGACCCATGACTTGCGGAGGTTTTCCTTTGCTTTGTCAGACAGCCGTTTCGGGTGCATGACGGCCAACCCGGGCATTGCGTTATTACCAAAGAACCGAGCCGCGAAGGATTCTTGAGCAATAGACAGGCCCATCGACTCGGCACCCATCCTGATCCGCGATAGGCCGTTCAGCCCATCGGTGCTCATGCCCATCCAATGAACGATTTGCTCGTCAGGCACATCGTCCTGCGTTCCGTCTTCGTTCCATACGCGATGGAACTTCATGCCGGTATTCTTATCCTTGAATGTGCGCGCCCTTGACGGATGGATCGGCCACAGGTTCTTGATTTGATTCGCACCATTCAGTTCGATTTCAGCCCGAGCGTTTCCCCAAAGCAACTTCCAGACCATCATAAGTGACTTGAATCGAGCGGCATGCATGTGCGGATTCGGGCGACGATGGAGCAGATCGAACACCTTATGGTCGCGTCTGATTTCTTTGCCCTGCTCATCGAGACGCTTGTACGTCATCAGGGGCATAACCATGATCGCGTTTGAAATAATCTCGGTCGCGTTGAAAACTGCGGACAGATTGAGGGCTGTGTTCTCGTCAATGAATGGGCCAGCGGCGGTATTGAAATTGCCGCCCCACGCGAACGGCGGGGAGGTCAGGCTATACCCGGTAGTTTTGACCGCCGCGCTGAACAGGCTGTGTGCGAGGTTTATCACCGATAGCAACCCCCGTTACGAACGCGGCCAAGCCCACTCCTGTGCCACATACGACATACGCCAAAGGATGAGAGTACAGCCACAAACCATACGCCACAGCACCGGCCGACGCAAGCAGAATCAGATTGAGCAGAAATAACTTCACAGGATCACCCGAACGCCAGCACTTCCTGTGCGAGCCGCTTGGCGGCGATCTCGCAGTATTTTTCTTCGATCTCGATGCCGATGGCATGGCGTTCCATCAGCTTCGCTGCGACTAGCGTGGTCCCTGATCCCATGAATGGATCGAGTACAATGCCGTCGCGCGACAGTCCAAGCAGTTTGCTAATCAGGCGAACCGGCTTCTGTGATGGATGCCCCGTGAACAAGTCGCCGGTGTAGTTTGCCGCAACCTTGGAGTTGATCAGATAGTAACTGAATACCCGCCAGTTCGCATCGCCGCCCATATCGAAGATTCTCTCATATTGTGATCCGCATCCTGTGCGCTTGTCCCAGATGTGGACCGTCCAATGCCCGCATAGTGGGAACGGAGCCTTCGCAGACCAAAATACCAGCTTGCGACACTTGAAATCCTCAATGACCGAAAGCGGCGTTTGCTCGTATGTTTTCGTATGATAATCGCTGTACGGAGGGTCTGTGAGCAGAAGGCCAATGTTAGAAATGTCCGGCAACACCTCGCGGCAGTCACCGTGATAGATGGTAATCCCTGATTGTTCGTAGTACGGTTCCATAGGTGTCACTGCTTTGGTTTCGGCGGCAACTCCGCGAGCGTATCGAAACCCTGATTCTCGTAGATGGAACGGTAGTCCCCGCCGTTCATTGCAAGTCCAAGCGCCATCACGACCGCAACCAGCCCGTCGATCTTCACTTTCGAGTCCTTCTTGCTGAACTTGATCCGGCCCTCAGAGTCTTCCTTCCCGGCACAGCCTCGGGCCATCCATGCCAATACGGGATTACCTGCATGGGCGATTGTGCGCCCAGCGAGCATCGATAGCAACTCCTTGGTAGGCTCCGACATGAATTGCATGCCCTGCCCGTAGTTGATGATCTCGATATCGGCCCGCTCAAGCACACGATTCTGCAAGTAGGCCAGATTCCAAGGATCACCCGCCGCTTCCTGAACTCCGAACTTCTGGCAATCATCAATCACCTGCTGCTCGACGATTGCATAGTCGATCACGTCGCCATCCGTAACGGTAAGAAACCCTTGATCTTCCCAATCGAGATACGGCCAGCGGTCAACCGTTTGCCGCTGTGTCGCAACCGACCTCGGACAGAAAAAACGAGGCAAAATACACCACGGATCATCGTCATCATCGGGCTCAAATAGCAGCACCCAAGCACAGATATCCTGCCTGCTGGCAAGGTCCAGCCCGCCCCAACAGACCCGGCCGATTAGTTCTTCGGGGTCGAACTCGACCGCGCAAGCGTCCCAATCTTCCATCGGGATCACCTGAGTCGATTGCTCGGTTCTGACGTTGCAATGCAGCCGCAAGAAAGTTCCGCGCCAGGCGAGATTGTGTCGCGCCCGCTCTGCCAGCGCCTTCAGGTCTTCCGCCCTCACACTCAGGCCCATGTTCGGGTTCGCCTTGGCCCACGTCTTCGGGTCATCATAGGCATCGCCCTTGTCGGCCATGTAAAGGATCGGCAAGAACTGAGGATCTGTCAGCGTCCCTTTGCGGACCTCGTCCGCGTAGTCCACCATTTCATTGCAGATCGATGCTTCTTTTTCAAAGTCCGATGTCGTCAAGTGAAGCATGATCGGCTGCGCACGGGCCAGCATTCCAGTTTTCATCACGTCGTACAGATCACGATTCGGTTGTGCGTGCAGTTCATCACTCACAACAATGTGGGCTCCATAGCCATGCTTGCTGTAGGATTCTGCGCTTATCGCCTTGAAGAACGACGCCGATTCGTAGACGGCGATAGACTTCTGGTATACCTTGCACCTGGAGTACAGCGACGGCGACGCCTTAACCATCAGTGCGGCGATGTCGAAACAGAGTTTAGCTTGCTCCTTTTCCGCAGCCATAGAGTAGCACTGGGCGCGAGCTTCTCCGTCACAGAACAGAGTGTACAACATGATCCCCGCGCCGAGCGTCGTTTTGATATTCTTCCGCCCGACCAAAACCATACCCTCACGGAAGCGCCGCTTGCCGGTGGCTTTGACTTTCCAGCCGAACAGATTGCCGACGATGCACTGATGCCACGGCTCAAGGATGAATGGCTGATGGGCGACTTCGCCCTCGACGAAATGCAAACACTCATGGAAGAAATCAACCACATCCCGCGCGGCCTGATAATCAAAGTAGTCGCCCTTGCGCGCAGTCTCGACCGGATCGTACCCGGGGGCGAGTTGGATGATCTCGTCCCAGCGCTCGCGATCTGTTCTGAAATCTACGGTTTCTAACAAATTGTCTTTCTGTTCCTGAGCGACAGGCACGCCTCACATCTTTAGACGTGTTCCGCACACGCCCAATGGCAATTATCGCAACACGCGCAGAGTTGTTCTGCGTCTTCATCGTCTCCGAGTTCTATGTTGACAGGGCATGCGTGGGGAGCTTCGGCTGCGTTGTCGCATCCATTTGTCGGGCACTTCATTGGTTCGCACTCCCTATGATGAACATGAAAATGATGCCGAGCAGGAATCCAACCAGCAGCTAGCACCACGCTTCGATCTTGTAGAGTGGGTCAATCATGGGATTAGGTCTGGTAGTACCACCACAGGCCGGACAGGCCAAACAGGCCGAGAACTATCCCGGACGACGCAAGAATGATAAACCATTCGGGAGCATTGGGAAATCGTAGTCTCATCCGGGTTCTCCTCATCGGATCAATCGACATACGGAATCTCTGCCCTGCGCACGAGCAGCACCGGCACGCCCAACTTCGGATTTGACCAATCCTCCAGAGTAATCAGCGGCCCATGCTGCTCTTCGAAAAGGTCGCGTAGGCCAACCAGTTCCCCCACGGTGATGTCACGAAGCGGATCAGCCTCGCTGCTGGTCAATTCATCGAATACGCTATCCTGTCTTCGGGAAGAATCTCGATTTTGATTTTGGCTCATTCGCCAGCGCTCCCTTGTTGTCGATCGCAAGATTCGCGCGCGCGCCGGGTGACAGGCCCATGCGATCTCCCATCTTCACCAAGTCGGACAGAAGCTGAGAAGCGACAAGGGTTTGAGGATATTTGTGAACCGAGACGACCTTGCCGTCCCGAAGCACCGGATAGCCTTCGCCCTTGAGCATCACATAATCGTACGCCCTCCGCCAGCGCGCGTACGTCGCGCAGTACTGCGCCACCAGAATCTCGTCAGCGAAGGTCAGGATTCCCATGATCCCCATTTGCTTGACGACCTTCCGCCACACGCGCTTCCCCTCGGCTGGAAGCCAGCCCGGACAGCGGAGTGATTTGGGTTCGGCTGGTTCTGCTTTCGGCTCGCCGCCGCGCTCGCCGCGCCAACTGCCAGACAGCTTCAATAAGTCTTGCGGCGTCTTACTCGGTCCTCTGGATCCCATTTCGGTACTCCTTTTGTAGCCTGTGTGAAACTCGCAATCATCGCTCACATCCTTTCGAGCAGCTCAGCTAGGATCTTGCTCGGCGGCACGCCGGCCGCGACGGCCTTCTTGGCCAGCTTCTGTACCAAGCGCACGGGCAGGTAGTACGCTTTCATCTTGATCGGCTCCTTGGGCTTCGAGCCGCTGTTCGAGCGGGCTCCGCCCCAGTTCGGCGAATCAGTCGGGCGACGGGCCATCAGGATTGCCCCCCGCACATCTCAATCACAGCGTCAATCGTTTCGTCTGCTGATGCCCAGCCCTGCGGCGTGAGCAGGAGCGACCAGTGATTTCGCTTGTGGTGCTTGCCAGGCAGGCGCACCCAATTGCCGAAGCGGCCCGACTCAACGTGATCTTGTTTCGGAAAGACCTCGCAGTCGAATCCACCGGCAAGCCGCCTCGCCAGATCATACACTAGATGCGTCTTGCGGGCTTGCGGGAATACGCCCCACACATGCAGGCCGCCCTTGCCGTTGGAATCAAAAACGTACGGCGTGAGTCCGATGGCTCGGATGCGTGCGGCGAGTTCGAGTGCCGGTTTCATGTTGGCATCGGTGGCATCCTCATGGGCATCGAAGTCGAAGACCATCCAGCGGCAGGTGTTGGCCCGCGACGTGGTGTGC
>SDBT01002398.1_pt1 | contig 33126 bp, 5 predicted proteins | sample 2277101 | NCBI WGS metagenome assembly SDBT01 (sample SAMN10404973, study PRJNA504765) | marine sediment metagenome | isolation source: marine sediment core GS10_PC15, 103 cmbsf | place: Arctic Ocean: Southern Knipovich Ridge | collected 2010
AGTCATGAGTTTTCACACAATGTAGAGTTTCCTTATACTGAACGATTTGAAGATGCTGTATCCTCTAAAATGACAGGAGCTTTAGACGATCATGATGAAGATGTTGAAGAGACTAGGGCTGATCTTGGAGGACTACGTTACTTCTTAAATAAAGCAGGAATTTATGATGCATCAAAAGAAGATTTTACTCCTGAACATTTAAAGAAAGCATCTGAAAAGCTTAAAGATAATGACTTATTTAATAGGCTTAGAACTATATATTCAAATGACGAGGATTTTATATGGACAATGAATAAGATGGCTTCTACAAATAATTTAGATAGTCAAACATCTAACATATCAATGGCTGAAGATGGTACAGAAATACCTAAAGCTCAAACTGGTGACAAGTATACAATAGTACCAGAAGATGGTATAGAATTAGATGAGGTTGTTATAACTGGAAAGTCAAACAAGAGAAAAAAGAAAGATAAAATAAGAGAGGAGTTATTTAAGGATATGCCTGATTTTATGAAGTATGGCGATGATGATTATACTCTTTCAGCTGAACAACAGCAACAACTTGATGATCTAGGTATTACAGACTTGGATAGTTACAATGAATATTTTGGAACATCTTATGATAGAGAGAATGCAGGAAATGAGTTTAATTATTTAAACTCTTATAAGCCTGAACGTGAAGAGATGATTAGTAGTATTCATGGTGCTACTAATGCAGCAGGAAAAAATATATTGGAAGCTGCATCTTATCTTATACCTACTGTAAGAGGTGCTTCCTTATTAAGTAAAACACCACAAGCACTTAAATATATTGCTAACAGTCCTGTTGGAAAAGCTGCTTATAAGTATATAGGAAAACCTTTTAGAAAGGCACTGGACTATAAACCAGGAGGTGGACCATTTAGTGTAGGGAACTATGCTGATATGGGTAGTGTAGGGTATGGTGCTTATAACATTGCTCCAGATGTAAAAGAATTATATAACAATCCTAGTTGGTCTAATGCAGGAAGTGTAGGTATAGATGCTTTAGGATTTACTCCTTTCTTAAATAAAAAGTTTACTGGGCCTCTTAAGAATACATTGCTTCCAAACTTCTCAGATGATGTAGCAAACCTTAAAAATGCTATAACCGGTCCATTGAATAAAATTACCAATCCTTTGTCAGACTTTAGAGTAAACCTCGGAAAAGGGATAGAAAGATTTAAAACTCAAGGTAATGTTAATGCTAGGCCATTCTGGAAAGGGTTTAATGAGAATCCTGTTCCATCGGCTGCTAAATTTGACAAAGATTGGGTAAGTGCTCCAGGATTTGATCAAAGATATGACAAGTTTGTATATCGTCATCAAGACCCTAGATTATTGGATTTGCAAAAAAGTAATGATCGGCTATATAATTCAGGTATGGATCTGCTAAGACAAAAACAACCTGACTTATTTGCACAAGGTCCTAGCACCTACGGATCACAGTTGACTATGCCTCTTTCACAAATCTCTAAAATGTTTCCAAGACTTAAACTTGATGCTGATATGTTGATGGGTATTAAGCGACAAAATGCAGGTATTCTTAATACATTAGATGCAGCCAAGAATGCTAGTATGAACTTAGATCAAATAGCGGCAACAGGAAAGTTTACTAAAGTGTTTAATACTAATTCCCTTAGTCCAGATGATTTAAAGTATTTTGAAGAAAACTCTAACGTTCTAGGATTCTTTAGAAATTCAGAGAATAGAGCAATTATAAACGAAGATCAACTAAGAGCATACTATGGAAACAATCCAAGTAAATTGAGTGCCTATATGAGATCTGTTATAAATCATGAGAATTCTCATGCACTAGATGCTGGTGCAAGAGCTACTAAACCTCTATATGATAATACTACTAGGGCAGTTATTCCTGAAATAGTTGATGATGGTAAGAATGTTTTAACAGGAGTAACTCAGAAAAATATTGAGGAAGTGTGGCCAGGTTTCAAAAATCTATCAAAAAAACGACAAGAAAAACTTGCATATCTATCTGAACCAACAGAAGTTGTAGCAAGAATTAAAGAGTTAAGAAGCCAATTCATTCCTAAAAAGTTTGTAGGAACTGATAAGCAGTATGAAATGTCTGACGATTTAATAAAGAAAATAATGTCAGAAGGAAAGAAAGGTAACACTTCAGTAGATGCAACCTTCTTTAGACTGATAAAAGATAAAGAGGCATTTAAGAACCTGTTTAAAGTTCTTCCTGCTGTAGCAGCACCCATTGCTATTGGTGCAGGTCAACAAAGAAATGGTGGTTGGTTATCTAAGTATGAGAACGGTGGTGTGATAGAAGATGACAGAGGGCAATGGGCACACCCAGGAAAAATAACTAAAATCAACTCCAACAAAATAACAATGAAGGGTGTTAACTACCCTGTACTTGGAATATCTGATACTGGTGACAAGAAGATGATGCAACCAGGAAAAGATTACAAGTTTGATGGTAAATCTGTAACAGAGTATCCTATGGCACAGGATGGACTTAAACTTAAAAAAGCAACACCAAGCTTTCCATATATAAACAGAGTGCCTGACGTTTCACCTCAAGTAGAGTTTTTAAAGAACTGGACAAATTCTCCAAGAGGTCAAGAACTATTAAGTAATAGTTTTGATGGAGATGAAAAAGATATAGAGAGAGTAACTTCTAAAAGAATAAATAATTTAGATAATGTTGATGTTAGTATGGATGACCATGCTGACGATTTCCTAGGTAGATATAATCCTAGTAGGCATGACATTAAATTAAACTCTAGTCTTCTAGATACATCAGAACCTAAACAAGTAGGTAATCAAGATGAAGATGTAATAATTCATGAACTCTCACACGCTCAAGACTTTTCACCAGGTGCTGAGTTTAACAGATTAACTATGCCATTTAGTGATCAAAAACTCATTAAGAAATATAGAAAGAAAACTCTTAAAGAGACAAAGAATTTAGATGTGGAGAGAAAGTTTAAGAAAGATCTTAAAAAAAGAATTAACTATATAGGTGATCCAACAGAAACTAGAGCAAGACTTAATTCTATTAGATATTTCTATGAAACTAGTCCAATTGGAAAAGAGGAAGGAATGCCTAGTATATTGGATTCAGAGGTAACTCCTGAGATGATGGAAGTAATGAAAGACAATGCTCAGTTTAAAGAATTAAGAGAAGTATATGATGATGATCAGATACTAGAACTCCTAAATACAATATCGGATAATAGTAAATCTTCTGGTAAATCTAATATGAGATATGCAAAACAGGGAAGATCCTTGGAGAAGAAGGCTCAATTTACTAACTTTACAAATTATAACACCCCAAAACCAGGAGGCTGGTTAGACAAATACTAATGATATGAAAGCTCAAATATTAAAAATAGCAGGCGTTAAGTCTGAAAAAGAATTCTACAAGAAGTTTCCTACAGAAGAAGCTTTTATGAAGAAGCATGGGAAAGAAATGAATAAGCTTGAGAAAGCTCAGAGGGGTAAGAATGTAGATCCTATTTTATTTGAAGATATAGAAAAAGAAGCTCTTTCACAGTTTGAACCAATTAAGGATCAAGCAATGAACTATGGTATAGACTCTCTTACAACTGATGATGAAAAAGAAGCTGCATATATGAATCAGTTAAAACAAGCTGCATTATTAAAAGATATTGAAGGAGGATCATCAGGAATGAGCTTTGGTGATATTGGAGGTATGATAAAAGGTGTTAGTGGAATGTTTGGTGGTGGTGCAGAAGGTACTGGTGGTGGTGAAGGTATGGGTGAAGGTATGAGTGAGATGATAAGTGGTGGTGGTTTTGGTGGTATGATGAAAAAAGGTGGTAAGGTTGAAAAGTTTACACCTCATATGATGTATGACCCTAAGACTAAGAAGGGTAAGAAAGCTAAAACACTAAAGGAGCACTTAGCTCTTAAGAAAAAAGGTTGGGGTCATGATGCACCTAAAGCTCAAGGTGGTATAAGTTACTTTGAGGAACAAGGTATAACTGTACCTGAGCAATCTCAATATGGTAATGCTGATGGAGCTGGTATGTTTGGAAAAGCATTTAGTAGAGGACAATACAATGAAGATGGAAGTGCTATGAACTTTGGTCAAAAAGTAGGAGACTTTGTGGAAAATGACTTAGGTGCAATAATGCAAAGTCCTATCACGAAAGATATCATGCAAGGTCTAGGTAAGATAAAAGGTCAGAAAGATGCTTTAAAAGATTTAAGGCAAATGGAAGCAGTTACTGATATAGCACTTACTGCTGCTATGAGTGAGCCAGAAAAAGTAGAAAGAGATTATGTTCGCCCAGAAGATTTTGTAAATACAGGAGAAGAGTTCTTTCCAGTATATGGTGTAGGTACAAACGTACTTGCAAAGAACGGAGCTACACTATTTAACAATCCAGACTATGCACCAATACGTAATGTAAATAAAGCTAAAACTTTTATGCATGGAGGTTATTTACCTCAAGCACAGGATGGAGGAATGACTGCTGGTGGATATGATCAAGCCGGTAATTTTATTGGAAACCTGGCATATGGAGACAAAGCTAGTAGAGATGCAGGTAGTAATATTGGTGGTGGTGTAGGAAGAGGTATAGGTATGTTAGTTGGAGGACCAGCAGGAGGAGCTATTGGTGAATTTATTGGTAGTGGTATTGGAGATCTAGTAGATAGAAATGATAGAAGACAAAGAATAACAAGAGAAAATATTGATTCTAATGTTAAAGACATGACTTATATGAAAGTAGGTCCTCAGATCCAGGCAGGTTATGCATCTCATGTGAGAAAAGGTGGAAGAGTTCCTAGTCCTAATAATGACTATGGTATGATAGGAGCACCAGGTCCACAAGTATTAAAATCTTTTGATGGTAAGAACTTAAACAACATGTTGCAAAAAGCTTCTAGAATGCCAGATACACTTAAACAAGGTGGATCAGTATCAGGTAATGGAGATGTTAAAACTCTATGGGGTGGAGATGTAAATGCTGTATCATATAATCCTTATGCTGGAGGTCAGAGTATGTACTTCTCTGGAAACTCTCATGACTACAGAGATCCTAAAACAGGAGAGACTGGTATTGGTGTAGCTTATGGACCTCAGTCTGTAGCTAATAATGAGCCTGTAGTAGAAGTTGAGAATGAACCAGCACAGATATTAGAAGAGAACGGAAAAGAAAATCTAGTTATATATGGAGATTTAAAAATACCAAAAGGTTATGCAAGTGAGATTGGTGATGAGAAAGCTGGAGGTCAGAAGTTTAAAAACTATGTAAATAATCTTAATGATGAAGAAGCAAAAATTAATAAACAAATGGGAACAGCTGTAGATAATGCTGCTGATATTGATAATACTAAATGGGGAGAACTTTTAAGATCTACCTCAGATGCTATTATTAATGGTGGTGATATGAAACTAAAAAATATTGCTAATAAGAAAAAAATATTATCTGATCTTCAGACTGCATTGAATGACACGTTTGAAGAGAATGGTATAGAGGGTAATAAGTTTATAACTAAGGGAGTACTCGAAGATATTAAAGATACAGAGGACTATGCTAAGAATGGTAAGAAAGAAACATATACTAAATATGCTAAGGGTGGTAGAAAGATACCTAAAGCTCAAAATGACGGTAGCCTAGGTCCAGATGAAGGTCTTACTTTAAATGAGTTACCTTTTAAATCAGCTGAAGAAGCAATCGCTGCTGGTTATACTTTAGACGAAGATAAAAACTCAGAAAACTTTGGTAAATATTATATAGATGAGGAGTCATCAGATATGGAGACAAACACTGAAGTTAGCTTTAGGTCAGATATTCCTGAAGATCAAAAGTTTGGAGGTTCCGATATAGGAAAAATGGTTAATAAAAAAATAACTTCTGAAGAATATAATAAGTGGAAAAAGGATAACAAATGGTTTTTTGATAAGAACCCTGATTGGAAAGCTGATACAAAAGAAGATGTAAAGTTATTCCAAAGAGAATTTAATAAGGTAAATCCTAGTAGTATAAAGGTTGATGGATTCTTTGGTGATCAAACAATATCAGCTAGATATAAAAGTGAAGATAGTGAGACACCTAAAACAGAAAGACGTTACAGAGATGTTGAGGTAGGAGAAGAAGAAATTACTACTGAAGAAACTACTACTGTTAAAGGTAAAATACCATTTGATCCAAACTTACTTAGACCTCTATTTGATAGAGATGTAAAAAATGATTTAGACTATAATCAAATATTACCAGAGATAAATGCAGCTGCAAACAATCAACTTGATCCTGTATATGCACAATCCTTTCAACCTAGGTTGAGAGTACCTTATGATATTAGCATGCAAGATGAAATGAATGCTATTACTTCAGCTACACGAGCAGCTACACAAAACCCAATAGTTCAAAGTAACCCTGCACTACTAGCAGCAATGCAAGCTCCACAATATGAAGCTATTAATCAAGTTAAGGCAAAGCAATTTAGAGCTAATCAGCAAATGAAAGATACAGTATATTCTGGTAATCTTGAAACACTTAATCAAGCAAGAATGACTAATCTGGGTATTTATGATCAACAACAAACAAGACAAACTCAAGCTGTAGCTAATACAAAAGCAACACAACAAGAGATTGTTAAGTCTATATCTGATAAGTATCAAAGAAACAAACTAGAAAATAGAACAGAGAAAGTTCTTAGTAACCTATTTCCTAATTATAACTTTAGTGATAGTTTGGATTTAAACAACCAAGGATCAACTAACTTTTCTATACCTAATATATTAGGAGGACAGGCTGGTAATACAGGAAATGGCTTAAGTAGTATTCTTAATGTTATTGGACTGCAAGGATTAGAACAGTTAATGCAAACTCCTGGTTTTAATCCAGACCCAAATCAAACTACCACTGATACTACAACAGCACGACATGGAGCTAAGCTCACACCGATAAAAAGAAAAGTAAAAAAGAATCAGAGAAATAGTAATATTCTAAGAGAATATAAAAATCTATAACAAATCTGATGAGAAAGAATTACCAGAATAGGTTATCCTATCTTGGAAAGTTCTATAAATAATAATACATTTGTTAAATTATGGCATCATACCTAGATAACATACCTACCTTCAATGAATACGTAGAGCAACGTCCACAAGATGAGATGCTTAAGGTTGGTCTGTTTAAACAACAACGTTATGAAGAAGGCGTTCAAAGAATTCAAAAGAGCATTGATAATATTGCTGGACTGGATGTAGTTAGAGATGTAGATAAAAAATATCTACAGTCTAAATTAAATTCTTTAGGGTCACAACTTTCTGGTGTGGCAGGAGGAGACTTCTCAAACTTTCAACTTGTCAATACTGTAGATGGTATGACAAATCAATTAGTTAAAGATCCTAATATATTAAACGCTGTAGGGTCTGCAGCTAAATATAGAAAGCAACTAGAGAATCAAGAAAAGATTAATGTAGATGGTAAAGGTTCTCAATCCAATGATTGGGACTTTAATAGAAGAGTACAACAATGGTATGATGGAGGTCTTGAAGATTCATTCAATGCACAATTTAAACCTTATGTTAATTACAATGAAGAAGCTATGAAAATAGTTAAAGCTCTTGCTTCTGATAGTACTGAGAATGATGTCTACATGGGTAAAGATAAAAATGGAAGAACAGTAATATATGATGCAATTACAAGAACTAAGATAGAAGGTATAACTCCAGATAAAATACAAACTGCTTTAAGTGCTGGTCTTACACCAGATGCTTTTGCACAAATGGGTATAGATGGAGAGTTTCAGTATTCAAATCAAGATGATGAAATATTTTCACAGAACGTTAATGAAAGTTATAGTTCTACTTTTAATGCACTCTTGGAAGAAAGAAATAGCCTAGAAAGTTTAATGAGTAAAACATCCACTGCTGAAAAAAAGATACAGATTCAAAACCAAATAGATGCTTTAGATGCTCAAACTAATTTACTAAAAGAAGAATACGATAATGTATCTAGTACATTTACTAATGGAGATGTAGACAGTGCAAAAGCTAGACTATTTTCTACTAACTGGATGAGAGATTTTTCTAACTCTATGTCTAGTCAGAATGTTTCTCAAACTATACAAACCAATCCTTTTAAGACAGTACAGTTAAAACAGATGCAGATGCAACAAGCTGCTGCTCAGTTTAATGCTAAATATCAACAGACAGAAAAATATAACAAATCACGACTAAAAATAGAACAAGCTAAATTAGATCTAGCAAAAGATCCTTATGGAGGAGTTTCTCAAAGCAACCCAGGAGAATTAAGTTCTGCAGAGATTATAGCCAGAGCAGAAGTAAATATTTCCAATGATGAAAAACTATTAGAAACTAGAACATCAAATGTACTTTCTAAATATAATATTACTCCAGATGAGTTAAGTAACATGATGATTCTGTTAGATTCTAATCCTGCTTCACTACGATCAGATATTAAACAAGATCTAATTCAAATTCAAAAATTATATAAAAAGAATACTAACTCACAAAATGTAATTACGCAATTACGTGATGAGTCTAAATTGTTGTCTCCAGATCCTAGAGGTGATGGTGGGACGCTTACATTAGATGAATATAATTACACAACAGCTGAGGCTTCAGATCTTTATAAACAATTTGCAGTAGACTATATGGATGATGTATATGTAGACAGTTTGCCGATGATATTTATGAATCCTGGATCTACTAATAAAATTACTGATGAGTCATACGCATTAGCAGAACAGGAATTAACACCTAAAGAATTTAACTTATTTAAATTGTTTTATATTGAGGAGCAAGATGCAAATAATCCATTTGAATTTAATGATCCTTATGATGTAAATTATGTTAATCCTCAAGATAAGAGAGATATAGATAATAACATTCGAGACTATATGATTAATACTAGAGGTATTATGGAACGTGTAAATGAAGAAAGAAATCAATATATAAGTGATGAGCTTGCAAAAACTACTATTATTCCTCAAGCTGTATCTTATCAAGTTCCTTTAACTAATACTGCAGAGAAGTCATCCTTTGCTTCAGCGTTGTTAGGAATAGCAAATGATAGACAAAATCTTGATGAAGACCTTGCAGACAAGATACGTACAATAGCAAATGATATTACTATTGCTAATGTTATTACACAAAGTCAAGAGGGTGGAGATTATCAACTTACTATAGTTGGAGATCAGGGACTAGGTAATACTCCTAAGACAGAAACTATTTCTCTTAGTGAAGCACAGTACCAAGAACTATTTCAAGGTAGGTTTGATAAAAGTCCTGAGGTACAATTCTTTGATGATAACTATCTTAACCCTATGTTAAATACTGTAATGCCATTAATACCAAACCCTAATTCACCAAGTGGTTATAGTAAAGATAATCAAACATTTTGGACTACTGCTACCGATGGTCAATATGAAACAACTGCAGAAAATGCTGGACTATCAGGACAAGCTGACTTTCCTAACACTCAATACTATGGTGTTAGTGGAAATCTTGTAAGTGATAATAATCCTAAGTCATTAGAAACTACATATAAATTAATATTAAATATATATGATCCAGTTACTGATAAGTTAATTCCAAGCATAATGCCAGAAATGATAATAAGAAAAGAGCAAGTAGGTCCTACTTTACAAACCATAACTGATGAAGTAATATATCAAATTCTTAACGGAACTGATGCACAGTTTACTAATGAAAAATTCAACGAATTAAAAAAAGCAGCAGAAGGTAATCAGAACTAACTAAGAATAGTATGTCAAAAGAAATAAAGAAAGCACAAACAGGTATAACTCTACCACCTATGGCAACTGTTCCTAACAGTCCTTCAGGTAGACCTTTGTCTAGTGGGTATACACCACCAGGACTTCCTGGCCCTATGCCTAATATAGCTACACGTCCTAACCTAGGAGTAGCTAGTTCTAATAGTAATAAACCTAGTGCTCTACAGTCTTTAATAAGAAATGCTGGAACTCCTGGAAATATAGGAAAGGGATCTAGAAACACAACAGCAGATGAGTACGAAGGATCTGATAGATATGATTATTTTCAACCAACATCAATGGGAGTTGATAATGAGAATCTAGCTGGACAGTATCAATCATTTGGAAGTAAAGCGGTGAACGGTGTGGGTAAAGGTCTTATCCTTACAGGTACAACATTCTTACAAGGTACTGTAGGATTAGTAAATGGTGTATATCAAGCAGTCAATGATGGTAAGTTTTCGTCTTTCTATGATAATGAATTTAATAGAGGATTAGATGAAATCAATAAGTGGTCTGAAGATGCTATGCCAAACTATTATACTACAGCAGAAAGTAATGCTAATTGGTATTCTCCTAAGTATTGGAAAACCGGTAACTTTTTATTTGATGGTGTAATTAAGAATCTTGGATTTGCAACTGGTGCTTATCTTACAGGTAATGCATACACTAGTGCGTTAAAAGCACTTCCAGGAACCTCTAGATTATTTTCTATGGGTAAGGCAGCAGAAACTTTAGCTGCTACAGAAAAAGGATTAAGTGCAGCAAATAAAGGAGCTGGTGTATATGGTGAAGTGAAAGCTTTATCAGATAGTTTCTTAACACAATATAACTTACTTAACCCAGCAGGAAGAGCTGTGGTAGCAGGATTATCTACAACTGGTGAAGCAGGAATTGAAGCTCTTCATAACAGTAATGAGTTTAGACAAGAACTTATAGATGAATTTAAAGCAGAGTTTGGAGTGATACCTTCAGGTGCTGCTATGGAAAATATAAACGCAGCTGTAGAAGGAGCAGGTAATTCTTCTTTCTATGCTAATGTAGGAATACTAGCTGCAAGTAACTATATTATGTTTCCACGTATTGCACGTTCTGGATACAAAGCAAGTAAACGAAACATTAATGGATTAGTAAGAGAGATAGATGATATTGCATATGAGGGAGGAAAGTATGCAGCAAAGACATCTAAGCTACATCCTATACTACGTACTCTAAACAATATTAGACCTTACACATTTACTGTTTCAGAAGCAATAGAGGAAGTTTCACAGTATGGAACTAGTGTAGGAACACAAGATTATTATAATAAGCAATATAATAACGAAGCAACTAGTTGGTTAACATCTATAGGTGTAGGTTTAACTAAAGGTGTCTTTAGTGATGAAGGTGCAAAGAATGCATTGATTGGTGGATTGTCTGGTGGTATAATGACTGGGAGAGGTAGATATAGAAAAAACAAACAAAGAGCAGCAGATACAGCACAAGCTGTAGAGCTACTAAATGATTTTCAACTCTCTGATTTTACAAAAGAAAGTATATATTCTAATAACAGAGCTGGTGTTTTAGGAGAAGAATTAGAACAAGCTGCTGAAAGAGGTGATGCTCTATCATATAAAAACTTAGAAAACCAATACATAATTAATTATCTTACTCCTAGAATAAAGTACGGTAGGTTTGATTTAGTTCTGCAAGATATAGCAGACATGAAAAAGCTTGCTTCTACTGAACAAGGTTTTGCTCAATTACAAGCAGAAGGAAAGGTACAAGATGGAGATACTAAAGAGGCTTTTATTGCAAGATTAGAAAACTTCAAACAAACAGGTGAAGATGTACAGAGTCTGTATCAATCTTTAGAACTTAGATATGGAGGAATTACTGAAAAGGGACCTGATGGAAAACAATACCGTGTTTATGGTCCAGATGTAATAAACAAAATGATATATGCAGCTTCTACAATTACAGATGCAGATAATCGTATACCTCAATTAACATCTGATATACAAGCAGCTGTTCCTACTTTAGATATACAACAAATATTACAAGATATACTACGTGGAGAAACTGAAAGTTTTAATAATGCTGTAGACACTATATCAAATCTAGACGTACTGTCTGACATAAAAGATGAGTTAGGAGAAAAGCTAAATGATGCAGCTGCCCTAATTAAGATTAGAGAGCTAATGCTACAGGAGTATGAGCTTATAAAAACTAAACCTAAAAACTTTCAAGAGAAGCCATTAAGTCAAGAAGGTACAGAAGAAACATTAGAAGATGATGTTAATACTTTTGTAGTTAAAGCTAAGAATGGAGAACAGTCATTACAAATAGGACAAGAGTATTTTGTAGGACAAGGTGTAAACTTTGAAGGGGAAACACCTCTTGATGAACCAGTAGTAATAAGTAGTTTTGTTCCAGTAGCACAGAATGAAGATGGAACTATTCAGATCAAAGATCAGTCTGGTCAGGTAAGGGATATATCACCAGATGTTTTATTAGATTATAATGTAGGTAGAAAATCTACATTAGTTAATAACAAGACAGCTAACTTCTATTACAGAAATAGAGATAAAGTATTTCAATTTAACTTTGGTAAAAACTTTGGAGGTAAAAGAAAAGGAAGACTTATGTATAATAATGGGAAACTGTTTTTTGTATATAAAGATTCTAATGGTACTATTCTTAAAAAAGAATTAGCTAATAAGTTTTTTGCACCACAGCCTGGATTTGATCAAGCAAGAATTACTCCAGTAGGGACAGTTACTGCTGAACAACAAGATGCTGCAAATCAGTTTCTTAGTCCAGAGGAGTTAGCAAAGAATGAACAAACTCTTCAGTCAAATAGAGAGAATAGACTTAAGATAATGAATGACTTAGGCGTAGAGTCTAAGAGAAGATTAGAGGAGATAAATAAACAGTTAGAGAAGGACAGAAAGAAACTAGCTATCATTAAGAAAGATCTCGAGTCTATCTATACAATGAAAGAGGGAGGTCCTAGAATAAAACTAACATATTCTAAGGCACAAAAGAATTTTACTAGAGCTATAAATAACTATACTGCTATGCAGCAGGATACGCAAGATCGTATCACAGAGTTAGAAAGAGAACAAGAAGAGCTTGATTTAAACATTTCATACTTTGAAGCATTTGAAGTAGATCTATTAGACCTACCAGGAAACACTGGGGAGTTTTTAAAAGAATTAAAGGATCAACTATCTTTACTAGAACAAAATGGTAAAGCTGTAAGCAACGAAATAAAAGCTAACAACAAATTACTAGACTCTATTACGAAAGCTGCTAAGAAAGCAGCTAAGCTACTTAAGAGTGCTTTAGAAACTACATATGTATATGATGAAGACTATGGTGATTACTTAAGAGATCTTTTAGAAAAAGCTGCTACTGGTGAAGACTTACTAACTACATGGCCTTTATTAAAACTAGAACTAGCTAACTTTAATCTTACTAATGATATACAGAAGGAAACTAATATTTCTGAGAGAGGTGTGTTTGATGCATTGGAAAGTCTTAAAGAATTAGAAGCTACATTAGAGAGCTTAAGAGGAGAGTATAAAGCTAAGAAAGCTATTGTAGATAGATTCCAAAGAGTAATGGATGAGTATGCTGCAGAACAACAAGCTCAAGATAAGATTGCTAATGACACTAAGTTGATAGCAGACTTAAATCAAACTGCAAGTACTAGTCCTGTAACAGATGCAGAACCAAAATCATTTGATCCTATTTCTAAAAAGTCTAATGTAATAGTACCAAGAGCTAGTATAGGTGAACCTACAGGTCCAATACAGGATCATCATGTTAGAGCTAATACGTTTGGAGTAAACTTAAATAAGTTTGCGAATAGAAAGAATATTCGTGCTGTATATGTAACACTTAAGACCCAAGATCAAAAGCTAGATGGTGTTGTACAAAGAATACTTGACAATGGTAGTCCAGAACTTATGGAAAAGTTTGGAGATTCTATTATTGTTATGGTGATGGTAGATACAGCTGGTAACTTAGTAGGAGTTGATGGTCAACCTATACCCAACACTAAGAATCAACTAGACAATGCTATCTATCAAACTATACCTGAAGCATCTCTTACAAACACTAAAGGTAGTCTGTTTAGAGTAGAGGATAGCGAAACAGCTGGAATTAAAAAACAGTTTGGTGTCTTTAGAAAAGGTATTCTAGACAGGACTACGATAGATGCACCTTTTCAAATAGAAGCATCTTTTGGTGTACCTCAATATGAAAAAGACTCTAACGAAAATGATGTCTTAGGAACTACATCTGTAGTAGAAGCAGACTTAATTAGTGAAACGGATTTATCTAAAACTAATGTAATATTTATTCCTACGACTAACAAGAATATATTTAAAGGTACAGTTGCATACTCTCAACCTTTTGGTAGTGTGTTCTTAGATCTACCTAATGGATATGTTAAATTAAGAAATAGAAAACATACTACACAAGAAGCAGAAGCTATATATGATGCTTTATATGCAGTGTCTAAAGAGCTAGTAGATGAAGATAAAGGAGCAACTAGTGATGCGTCTGTAAGACTGTTTAACTTTTTACAAGGTGTAACTTACTGGGGTATACCAAAAGATACTAATGGTAATACAAAAACAGCAGGACAAAACAGTGTATTCTTTAAAAGAGAAGTTACCGAATCAGTACAAGGATTAGATTTTACTAGACTTATGTTAACGTTAGGAACCTCTGTAAATAATATACAATTTAACCCTGCGTCTATATCAAAGAATAAAGAATTTATTATTGAGACCTTAGGTCAAATGTATAATAACATTGACAATTCTAAGCTACAAAATATAGATCAATCCTTTGAGCAAATAACAAAGGTACTTGATGATGGTACTGTAGAGTCAATAGTGTGGCCTAACTACCAAACTTATCTACTATCTAAGAATATACCAGGAGGAGGTACAAGACAGGACTTCCAACTTCCTTTACATACTACAATGAAACCTGTAGTAGAGGGTAGTGATGAAGTTAATAGAAAGGCTGTATACTTTGTAAATGAAGATAGTGCTGAAGATTTTATATCTGAAGTAGTGCCAACAAGAGTTGAAATTATAAGAAAGAGTAAAGCACCAGCTACAGAACCGTTATTAGATTTTGCTGCACCAACACAACAAACTAGTGAGGTTAAATCTGAAAATATATCAAGTAAAGGATCAGAATTTGCAAAGAAGCTAACTAATCCTGGAAATAACTTAAAAGTTACATACAAAGGAAGAGAGTTTAGAAATGCAGAACATGCTTATCAAACATATAAATCAGGTGAGTTTGATCAAAAAGCTTACAATAGTAATGCATTTAAACCAGTAGGTTCTAAGCCTGCCAATAGAAATACAAACTATCAAACAATGGTTGACATTCTAAAAGCTAAATTAGAACAACACCCTGAGTTGATAGAAGGCATTAGTCAAAGAGGTGGATTAACTTATATAGAACAATCTACTCATAATGTAACAGGAGATAAATTTTGGGAATCTAAAGGTCAAAATAAATTTATTGAAGCTTTAGCTGATGCTTATAGATTTACTCAACCAACACCACAAACTAGTGAAGTTGAAGGTCTTAAGAGAAATTACGTAGATTTAAAAAATCCAATAACAGATTTTGAACCTGAAGTGCAGGAGTTATTTAATACTTCTAATCCTACAATAGAGCAGTATAATTCTGCAGTGAGTAATTATGAATTTGATCTTTCTGCAGATTTACCTACTGACTCTTTAAGAAAAAGTATTGAGTCTAAGTTACAAGATGTTAAAAATTCGTTTACTATAACTAGATCTACGCCACAAGCTGCTGAGGTTGAAGTTGTATTAGATAATAAACAAACTAATACATATACCAGTCCTCAAGGCAAAAAGATTTTGTTTAAAGCTTCTCCAAGTACTACTCCTGAAAACTATACAGAAGAGGGACAGATTTCGGTTATGATGAATGATGACTTAAAACAATTATTTGCAGAAAATCCAAGCCCTGAAGCACAAGAAAAGCTAAAGAAAAACATAAAGTATAACATCTTTAATTATATAGGAGCTGAGTTAGCTAGATTAAATGCACAAAATGCACAGACAGAAATATCTGTAACTCCTGAGATGCTAGCTAAGATTAAAGCTAAAAGAGAAGAAACAGGTAAACCTCCTGTAAGTGATTCAGTTAAGGAAGCATTAGAGCGTGGTAGGAACAACATGAACAATGAAGTTCTACGTAAGGTTGTTACTGAGTCTATAGAGGGAATGAGTGAGGAGAACTGGAAAGATGCAAGAGCATGGATGTCTAAGAATTTACCTGGTGTTAATTTCAATAAAGTTAAGAATATAATAAAAACTAAAAATGGAAGAAAGGCATGGGGATTCTTTGAAAAGAATAGTATATATGTATATGAAAATGCAGAAGTAGGTACAGTTTATCATGAAGCATTTGAAGCTGTCTTTGCACAATTCTTATCTCCACAAGAAAAGGAAAAACTATTTAATGAATTTACATCTCGCAAAGGAACTTTTGTAGACAGACCTACAGGAAGAACAGTAAAATATTCTCAAGCTACGAGAGATGAAATGAGAGAACAGTTAGCAGAAGACTTTAGAGATTATATACAAGACAAGAAAAAACCAGAAGGTGGTTTCTTTTCTAGAGTATTTAAACAATTAAAGGATCTTATTGAAAAATGGTTTCTTAGTCCACAGTCACAAACTTATAGTAATGAATTGTTTGACAAGATTGATGGAGGTGGTTTTGAATTCTTTGGTGAATCTTACGAAGATCTTGGTCTTTTTAATTTAGACATTTCAAACAACACTGTTGACTTTGCAACACCAGGAAATAATGCTGTTTTTAGAGTAGTAACAGGTCTTACTGATGTGCAATCGCATGATACGATTGAGCACATGACATATCTTACATTAAAAAATATAATTGCAAATAATGAAAGTTTATTCTCAGTACCAGAACTTAATCAAACAGAGTTATATAATAGATTAAAAGGTGAGGTGCTTGCTTCTGTAGGACAAGTAGCTCAAGAATATAAAGACATTCGTCCTATGTTTGTAGATTCAACTGAAGATTTACAAGAAATAGATAATAAAATAGGTGAGACTGTAGACTTAATGCAAAAGATAGATGACTCATGGGTTGAGTTAACTAAAAAGCATAAAGAATATATACGATCTTTTGGAATTACTTTTGATGAAGCTGATCAATTACAAATAGAAGAAGATAAATCTAACAAAGGGTATAATTCTGATGCTACAAAAATAGATAACTTTAAAAAGACTGGAGCAGCAGTAAGATTATTACTAGGTACTGTTCCAGTAGTTACAGTTAATGAAAATGCAGATGTAAGATTTAGTCCTAGCACTATAAACGGTGTTAAGCTTCTTCCTATTACACAAACATATATTACTGTTTTAGAAAATGTTTCTAATGCTACTAGTATAGAGAACATGTTAGAGAAACTAAGGAATGTAGCTCTTAATGATCCTAACTACCTAGCTTTATATAAACGTCTTAGTGGAAGAAGTGCTACTGAAGGTGCAGTTAGTCTTGATAATATTACTGAAAGACATCAGTTGACATTACTAGCAGCATTGTTTAAAACATTTAAGAAACAAGATCCTATTGTTAAGTTAGTAACTGTATTAGAGAATGGAGAAACTTTAGTAACTGATGCTAACTTATCTACAGCATCTCGTCAGATGTCTCAACAGTATCTAAACTCTATTGTTACTACATCTAAGAAAGGTAGTGGAATATTTAAGCAAGTGGGTGAAGTGTTTAACCCAGATACTAGAAAACTAGCTAAGTATCCTTTAAATACTTTGCAGAACATGTTTAATTTCTTAGGAGAATTAGGTATACCTTTTAATACAAAAGAGTATAATAACTTTGATCAAGGTCAAAGGGGCAGATTCAAATCAGCGGTTAATGGAATAAAGAAAAGTATTGAACAATCAAAAAATATTAAATTCTTTTCTACTAAAACATTAAACTTTGCTGGACAGATATTAAATTTAGCTACATTAAAAGTTCTAGCCACTAACCCAGAAGCAAGCAGTACATTCTTTAATATAGAGGGTGAGAGAGTTCAAACTTATATTGGAACTAATGCTGCATCTGAAGTACATAACTTTATGACATCTGTAGGAAATAAACAAGAACTAGGAGACACTCCTTATTCTTATTTATTAACTGATGTATTTGCACAAAACTCTACTATAATAGAAAGAGTATATGATGCAGAAGGTAACCTAAGAACAGATAAAGTAAATTTATTTAAGCCAGGTTATGCTGGAGGAATTCTTAATGGGCCAAAAGGTACTGCAAAGAAATCATCTCAGTTACAATTTGCTGATAGACTAAGACAAGAATTAAATCTAAACATAAATGGTCAATACTTAAACCTTGTTCCTGGAGATTCTTCTTTAGAACATATGTTAGAAATGGGTAATCCTATTAATGAACAGGATCTAGTAGAAGGAAGTCCAAAGTTTAATACTGTGATGAGAGGTTATTTTATTTCTGAAGTAGAACTAGCTAGAGAAAAACGTGATATAGTTGAGATAGATAATAGACAAACATCTGATTTAAGATTCTTTAAAGAAATATTAGGAGAAGAATTACATGAAGAGATAAGACAAAATGTTTTAGATCCTGCTTTAACATCAGAACAAGTATATGAAATTAGTATAAATAAAATTATAGATGCTACTTCTTCTTATATGCAAAGAAATAAAAATCAATATGCTACTTTTTTATTAAAGTATTCAGTTGTAAAGCAAGCTGAAAATGAGCAATCAGGAGAACTTACAGATAGGTATACTGCACCAGGTGTAGAAGGTATGACAAATATGACTCTACAAGAAATGGACAGAAAGCTTATTGTACTACAGGCTAATTATGTCATTGCTAATATAGAAATGCATAAGATACTATATGGAGATCCTTATGGATATAAAGATGAGCTTAAACGTACTAAAAGTTTCTTATCTCCTAGACAAGCTATGGTTAACAACTCTCCACAATGGAACAATAGAGCAAATGAAATATGGAATAGAGGATTAGAAAAAGGTACTGTAGGTCATACTGAGTTTACTAGAGATTACTTTCGAACTGTAACAGGAGGAGATGTAACAGGAGTAATAGATATACCTAATTATAAAGCATATACAGAAACTGATGGTGGAGGAATAATTTCCATAAAATCCTATCGTAACTTTAGACTTAGAACTGCAGACTGGAATGATGCAGAAGAGAATCAATATAGATATGATATAGCTTGGTACAAAAGACATAAGAGTTTACCACTTTCAAAATCAGAAAAAGATCTTTTAAAAGAAGGTAACCCTCAAGTACAGAGTACATACGTAACTCTTAAACCTATTGTTTCTGGTGCTAAACTAGATAAAGACGGTAGTGTATCTGCTAATAATAATGTAGTGTTAGATAAATATGCATTGTATCCTCTTTCATATAGAGTGATACATGAAATAAACCCTACATCTAATCTTCTTAAGTTATATGATAAGATGCAAAGAGAAGACATAGATTATAAGATCTTTGAGTCTGGTAGAAAAGTAGGAGCAGAAGGTATACATGATACATATAATAAGGACGGTGAGTTTAATAATGCAGAATATGAAAGTGTTATAAATATACCGTTTAACATTATGAGTCTGCAATCAGAAGTACCTTCTAAGGAAGATGGAAGAGTAACACGTGCAAGTCAGATTACTAAACTTATAACTCTAGATTACTTAGAGAATGGTATGCCTATAGATTATAAAGGTACACTTGATCAGTGGTTAACTTTAACTGAAGAACAAAAACAAATTAAATCAACTATATATGCAGAGATTCAGAATAACACAAAGCTCTTAGATGAGATGACCAAGGAAGGTCTTAATGTTATGATGAAAAAACTTGGTATTACCAGAGTAGGTAATGCATATAAAGTTACTGATTTGGCTCCAGCAGCTAAAACATTACGTGAGGAGTTATTTAAAAGAGAGACTAATGATAATGTAAGTGATGCTCTAGATGGATTCTTAATAGGAGACGCAGTTATAGAAGCTACTCCTGCATATAATCAGATTAGAAATATATTATATTCTATAGTACAGAAAAGTATTGTACGTCCTAAGATAAACGGTGGACAGAAGGTACAGATATCTTCAGCATTATTTGAGTCTACTCGTGCAGAAGAAACTACCATTAATGGTAAAACAGGTTATACTTCTGAGGTACTTAAGTTTTACAATAACTCAAAGGGAGAAAACGTAATGGAAGTTATGGTGGGTCGTTGGTTTGGTAGTAGCTTATCTGACGAGGCACTTCTAGAATACCTAAACAACACTGAGGAAGGTCAAAAGATATTACGTGGTGTAGCTTTCCGTATACCTACACAGAAACAAAACTCTATTGATGCTATAAAGATAAAACAATTCTTACCAAAAGAATTTGGGGACAATGTTGTTGTACCTGCTGCTCTAGTAGAGAAGGTAGGATCGGATTTTGATATTGATAAATTATTCATGTATCTTAAAAACGTAACATACATTAACAATAAGTTACAGTTAGTTCCATTTTATGGATACGGTGAACAAGCCAAGAAAAGATTTGGAGAATTATTTGATGCAGGTTCACTTCTTAATAAAACTCAGCAAAAAGAATTACAAGCTCAAATAGATTTGTTTGAATCTGGAGAACTTGAAGGTGATTTAATTGAAGCTATATTTGGAGAAACCTTTGACAATCAGGATGTTATTGATGATTACATATTAGAACTTAAAGACAAAGGCATAAGACAGACTATAATAGATAAAATGTATATGAGATCTTTAGAGAATGAATTTATTCAGTCTACAGAGAATCTTATAACCTTTCCAGAAAACTATGAAAGATTAACTGTTCCAAATGACGCTAGTCAATTAGAAGAATTATCTAAAGAGATTGTAGACAAGACAAAAGAATCAGCATTTAACTATCGTAATGTTGGTAACCTACTAAATAGAAGATTTATGGCTAGGTTACGTAATGCTTTTGTACAAGGTAAAAGAGGTATTGGTATTGCTGCAGTGAATCAAACTAACTTAGCACTTAACCAGCATTCTCCAGTATTTGTAGAACTAGATAGTATAAAGTTTAGAAGAAAAAATACTGTAAACATACCTGGTAACGGTGAGAAGATAAGTCTTTCTGGTGTCAAAAATAAAGCTGGAGATTATATATCAGACATAAATGGACAAGTGATAGATGGTATGGTAGATATAGCAGCAGGTCCATGGGTTATAGAGTTAGGAGTTACACCTACTACAGCTTCTACATGGTTGTACTTAGTTAAGGCTGGTGTACCAATAGATTCTGTAGCATACTTTATGAACCAACCTATCATTGTTGACTATTTAAATAAGATAGAAGAGAGTGGTTACACATGGTTATTTATAGAGGACTTTGCTAATGAACTTAAAGAAAATAAATATGGCAGCCCAACCAACTTAACATCTGCTGAAAAAGAACTTCTTCCTGGTGTAGATGTATTACGTTCACAACTTGGTAAGACTAACTTTAGTAATAGAGATGCAGCATATCAAAGATTTATATTAGATGAGTTTGTAAACTACGCAAGGCAAGCTCAAGATCTATTTGAAGTAACACAAGGTACAAATTGGGATACCTCTACATTTAATGATCCTATGCTCATCTTTAAAAAAGGTCAGCAATATGAAAATGCATTAACTAAACCTATATTTAGTTATGTAGATGGGAAAGTAGTACCAGCTGCTGAAGCTTTGATAGAAACTACTTTCTTAAAAGAAACTATATTATCTCTTCAACAAGCAAGAAACGGTGTAGCTGAACTTCTTACATCAGACCAAGACACAAGTAGAACAGTGTTACAAAAAGTTTTACTTCCATATATTAATAGACCAGATAGAGAATTTATTAAAATCTCTAGAGCTGCAACAAATAGTTTCTTTGATTATGCAGTTCAGACAGATCAAGATCTGAACATGTTTCTTAAAGCATTGTTAGTAGACAAGAATGGAACAGCTTCTAAAATAGACAGCTTTGTTGAAAACGTACTAGGAAATCCTAATCATCCTTTATATGAAAACCAAGTAGTACGCCTATTGGAAAGTGACCCTAACAAACGTGTTGGAGATGTTGCTAATAATATAAAGTTAAGAAACAATGATAGAAAAGTTTATGAACAAAACTCTATCATATATAGTTTCCGTCAACTTAAAGATTATCTATCTGCTGATAGTAAACTATATGATCAAATTGTAATAACTTCTGTACTACAGTCAGGTTTAAATAATTCTCCTATATCATTTACATCTTTATTACCTTATGAAGACTTCCAAAAAATATACAATCAAACGTTGTCTACCTTAGAAAAAAACCCTAACTTGAACGACTTCTATGAACTAGGTATGTTCGAGAGAAATAATTGGTCTGCTGGAAGTGGAATTGTTCCATCAAAGAAGGCTCCTTGGATAGAGACAATTCAAGGTAAAAGATATAATCCAGGAATGTTATACCTTCCTAAAAACATTAAGGCAAGTACAGCTACAAGAGCTATACCTCAATTAGTAACAATTGGTACAGGAACTAGAGAAGGGCAATCAGACTACATAACATACAGTTGGAATAATGGAAACTTTACTGCAAAGCAAAGAAAAGAAATGGCCTCTAAAGGAGACTTCTCATTTATTAATAAAGCCTTATTTAAGAAAGTAAAGAGTTTTAATGAAGATTTTATTCATAGCTATGTGCAGAAAAAAACTGGTAGACTCATGGAATATTTTGTATACAAACATATAAATGCATTAGGGGATTCGTACAGAGCTCAAGAGTATTACATGACATCTAGACCTTCTGTGTTTGATAATGGTTTATTAAAAGCAGAAGAGAAACAAGACAGTACTATAATAGCTGCATGGAAAGGTCAATCTAATGTTACTGTAAGACCAGTAGCTAATAAAAATAATACATCAGATAGTAATGAACTAGTTACTAAAAAAGGTAAATCATTTAAACTAAGTTTATCAAATGCTACGTATAGTCAAGGGGCTATTAACCCAATACTCTTAACAGACCTAGGTTATACACAAGAACAAGCAGGTGAGATACTTGAACAAATTTGTAAATCATAAAGAATGGCACTATGTCCTAATATAAACTCTCCTGAATGGAAACAACTTGTTGCTGCACAAGGTAAAGCAAAAGCATATTTTCTGTGGAATGAATACAGTGGTGATGTTCCTGGACAGGATTATACTGGTGTGTTAAAAGTTGAGTCTCTTGCTCCTAAGGTTAAAGAACTAATAGCTAAAATGGGTGTAAGTATTGTAGACTTGCAAACATATGCAAAGTCCAATCCTGAGATTGATTTAACAGGAGCTGAGTCTCTTGCTGATGCTGTTGGAAAGATCATTGCTATAAGTAAAGGAGCTACTGAAATAGTAATAACAGAAGAGTTAGTTCACATTGCTACTGAAATAATAAATCAAAAGAACCCTACGTTAATTACAGAGATGATATCTAAGATAGGTAGGTTTAAAATATATAAAGATACTCTAGAACAATATAGACTAATACCGGCTTATCAACTTCCTGATGGAAGACCAAACATAAGAAAGATAAAGAAAGAAGCAGTAGATAAATTAATTACTCAACTAGTTTCTACTGAAATAAATGGGGAAACAGTAAAGAATACAGAAGAATTATTAGAAGAAGAAAATGCTTCTATAATTAGAAGAATTTGGAATTCTATAACTGATTGGTTTAATGGACAATATGCAGAATCTAATTTAGATATATTTCAAACAGCAGCTAGTCAAGTTACTGAAGGAGTAGAGGGAGATCTAATTGATGGTACACCTATAGACTTATACTATTCTGTAACTAATGTTCAAAAGATTATACAGAGAGAGTTATTGGAAACTCAGAAAACCCTTAGAAGTGTTCCTGTAATAAAAAAGAACTCTAATCCTTTACTAGAAGATGAAGTAAGTAATGAATATGAAGTGCTTATAAACGGTGAGTGGGTAAAGAATCCAAAGAGAGTAACAGATAGAACAAAGGCTTGGTATAACTCAAAGTTTAGAGATAAAAAACCATTCACTAAAGAACAGGATAGAGATAATGAACTTAAAAAACAACTCGGTATAGAGTTTCATGACTACTTTGAAGAAATACATTCTAGATATTTTAATGAAGATGGAACAAGAAGAGAGTTTCCTTCACCTCGTCCTGTAATACAAGATGCTAAAAAAGCTGTAGTGTATGCAAAGTTAGAAACATACTATACAGATCTTATTGCAGAGTTTTCTAAAGATGGAAAAACTCCTCTTGTGTTTTCTGAAATGATGATCTATGATCCAAAAGCAAAAGAAGCTGGTACCGTTGACCTTCTTATTGTAGATGAAGATGGAAAGTCTCATATATATGATTGGAAGTTTATGAATATAGCTAAGTCAGCTAATGATGTAGCGTGGTATAAACAAGGAGCTTTTGATATTCAACTTGGTACATATAAAAAGATATTAAAAAATTACTATGGTGTTAAAAACATAGGAAAGATTAGAGCTATTCCTATATCTATGGAGTTACAAAGAGAAAACTTTCAAAACCCTAAATCTCCATTAAGGTTTACTGGTATAGCTATAGGTAGTGTAAATCCTACTGAAGTAGAACCACTCACTATTACTCCAGTATCTGAAAAGACGGAGTCCACTGGTGATGAAAAACTAGATGAACTAATAATAAAGTTAAATGCTGTATATTCTCAAATAGAAAAAACAACGCCTACTAAAGAAGAAGAAAGAGTTAGTAAAAGAGAACGACTTAATATTCTTAAACTTGCTATACGTCAAGCACAAGCTAATGAAAACGTTAGGTATGTTATAGATGCTTTAGCAGTAGTACAAACAGAAGGAGAGAATATTATATCTGAGTATAAAACTTTATATGAAGGAAGACCTGCACAATCAACAGACTTTGAAAATGGACAACTCTCAGATTTTTCTAGTAGAATGGTTGAGTACATGAACTCTTCTTCTGCATTTAGTAAACTTAATCAGGAGCTAGCACCTATACTTGCAGGATCAGATATATCTTCAGAACAGAAGAAAGCAATTCAAGATGATCTTAATGAAAAAACTCGATTGTTAAATACAAACATTGATGAAATAGCAAAGATAGGCGGTGAGTTCTCAAATAAATTTGTAGGGCTTAGAAACAATGTAACAGGACTATTAGATCCTCAAGCTTTATTAAGAGGTTTAAAATCTACTTTCCGAAGTTTATCAGAGTTACCTCTTCCTTCTTTAAGAATACTATCTAGATTGGCTAGAATAGCACAATCAAAAGGTCAAGCTGAATCATTAAATGATGTTAATAAACTTCTAGAAATTAGAGATAGATTAAAAACTACTGGTCGTAATCTTCTAGATGTTGTAAAGCCTTTATATCAAAAAGATGAAAAAGGAAGTATAGTAAATAGACTTATATATAAATTCTCTAAAGATTTTTATGATTCAGTTGAGGATAATGCTGAAGAAGGAAATAGAAGTAGAAAATGGTTATATGATAATATAGATGTAGAAGCTTATAAAAAAGAAGCTAACGAAATTCTTCGTAAAACATTAGCTGGATATAATAGTCTTTATGATGATGCGGAACTAAGAGATAAATATTCTCAAGAAGCTAAACAGAAGTGGGATATAACTAGAACTGACTTTAATGGATTTAGTAACTACGTAATAAAAAGACACCCATTAGCTAAATGGGAATCAGCTGAATTTGTTAATATTAAAAAAGATCAAGACCTTCTGGACCTTTACAATTTTATAGAAGAGATGAGAACAAAAGCTAAGGATATGGGCTATCTACAAAATAGAATAGCATCTACATTCTTACCATATGTACGTAAAGGAACTGCAGAAAGTCTAGCATGGGACTCTGGATTAAGTGTTATCACAAATTGGACACAGTCATTAACTAGAAGAACAGATGATTTAGGCTATGGCTCTGTAAATGAGATTACAGGAGAAACAGAAAGTGCTATACCTAAATATTACACTAGTGATTTTAGTAAAACTGAAGACCCTCAAGTAAATGATATGACTGATGTATCATTAGAATTCTTTAAGAATCAAATACTTTATATTCAACAAATGAATAAATATAAGTATATGCAAGAGATCGAAGGGCAAATTAATCTAGTTAGAACAATAGTAAAAACAAAAGATCACTTTAAAACTGGAGCGTTTTCTAAGGTGGTTACTAAAGGAGGAGAGCCTATTGTAGAAACAGGTAATGATGCTAATTCTAAGGTCTTTGATCTATTCATGGAACAAATTATGTATGATAATTCATTCCCTGCAGACAGTGAAGATTTTGGAATACCTACAGGTAGAGTAAGATCAGGAATAAATACTGTTTGGGAGAAGATGACAGGTAAACCTTTGTTTGATGTAAATGATAAAGGAACTAACTATTCTGTTATCAAAAGTATGCAAGCTTTAAATAATGCTTTTCAAATGAAAACATTAGGACTAGAACCTATCTCTGGTGCTGTAAATATGTTTGGTGCAAACATTCAAATAGCAACACAAGCAGGTACCTACTTTAATTTTAGAGAGTACGTTAAAAATGAATTAAAAGTTTTAGGAAATTGGAGTAGAAAGAAAGGTGGTGTAGAAACAAAACAAATGAAAGCTTTCGATCAATTGACTGATTTGTTTATGCCCCTTAAGGATAGTCCTACATACGAGAAGTTAAAGAAGGCCGGTATAAATCTAGGTACAAAGTTAGACTCTGAGTCAGGTGATGTTTTGTTTGCATTTTTTAGACAACCAGAATTAGTTTTAGAAAGAGGATTGTTTATGACTCTTCTAGATAACTCAATGATTGTAGATGGAAAGATAATAAATATACCTGAGTTTGTAAGAAATAAATATAAAGGTAGGTATGATAGTGCTGCATCTTTTAGTGCAGTTAAAGGTAATATACAATCTGAAATAGAAGATCTTAAAAAGAACAAGTCTATAACTAGTACTGCTAAAATAGGAGAGAATGGTAAGGTAGAAGTACCAGGTTTAGATCTAAATAATAGAAAAGAACTACAACGTCTTACAGACCTTACAAGAACTTTAGCTAGAAATGCTACAGGTGGTTTTACAGAATTTGATAGTATTAAAATGAACATGAACATTTGGACTAAGTCTATGATGGTGTTCAAAGGTTGGATACCTAAACTTGTTGATACACGTTTTAGTGAATTCAGAAAAGTAGGAGATGACTTTAATGTAAGAGTTGATGAGAATGGATTAATTACTGGAGAGAAATATGATATAGGTAGAATAAGATTATTTTATGGTTTTTTATCTGTAAATGTAATTAAGGCTGTAAAAGATATAAAAGATGTACTATATGTGACTGATGCTGGTCTAGATACATTAGATAAAAAGTTTGAATATTATTCTAACTATTATAAAGAAACGACCGGTGAAGATTTAAACATGTCTAAAGAAGATTTTATAGATATGGTAAGAGTTAACCTTAGAAAACAATTACAAGAACTTGCATTGTTAGTAGGATTAAACTTAATGTTGTTTGCAGTAGGGTTTATGGAACCAGATGATGATGATGATAGAGCTGCAAGAAACTGGTTCTACTTTCAAGAGAAAACTCTTAGAAGATTTCAACAAGAACTTATGTTCTTTTATAATCCATCAGAATGGAGTGCTACTCTTGAGGGTGGGATATTCCCTTCTATCTCATTACTATCAGAGATCAGTAGATTCTTTATACAATCAAGTAAAGAGATTACTGGATTTGATTATAGTAATCCAAATAAATCTGCTGAGGATGTAAGAAGAGATGCATCACCTGTAAAATATGGTATGAAGTTACTACCTGTAACTAAATCTTTAGTGCAATGGTTGTCAATATTTGACATTGGTTTCGCTGAAGAATTTGATGTAACCATTAATGCACGTCCAAGATAACAACATGATTGCTATATTATAGATAGATATTTTACTAGCAATGATTAAAAATATAAAATAATAACATAAATTCGTAATAATATGAGAACCGCTGAAATTTGCCCCACATGTGCTGTATTCCAAAATGCAGAATGCATTATATATAATGGTCCATACTTAGCTAATGCAATAATAAATCCTGGAGATAATTTAGAAAATATACTAGGAAGTATTGATAAGAACTTAGTACCTTCATACAGTACATCTACACCTAGTAGTCCTGCACCTTATGTAGGAAAGATACACGTAGATCAGACTGCTCCAGGTGGTAAAGTTTACATAGCTAATTTATCAGGAACAGCTTCAGATTGGGAAGTACTTTTGACTGCACCTATAACAGGTGTAGCTCAACATGCAAACAATGCTGCAGCTTTATTTGCTGGTATGACAATAGGAGAAGTATATAGAACAGGAGACTTCTTGAAAATAGTACACTAAAGATTTAATAAAAGATGAGTAATAGTAACAAATTAGTTTGTGCAGCTAATCCATGCCCCATAACACTAAGCAGTGCTTGTGTGTTCTATGAGGGACCTAACTTGGTATGTGCTGGGGTGAATACCAACATGACTGTAGAGGAAGCTCTACAAAGAATTAATGATCAGTTATGTATTGGAAGAGGATTAGATGGAACTAGTGGAACTAGTGGAACTTCTGGTACCTCTGGTACTACTGGTACGTCTGGTACAAGTGGCACATCAGGAACTTCTGGTACTTCTGGTACTAGTGGAAGTGCTGGAACTAGTGGCTCATCTGCTACATCAGGAACTACAGGAACGTCAGGAACTAGCGGTACTGCTGGTACTTCAGGTACAACTGGTATAGATGGAGATAAATACAAGACGTGTATTACAGGAACATCATTTACATTAGGTAATACTGTAGATGAATGTTTAACTGTTGACATTGGTTTAGCTTATACTCCAGGTCAGTCTATTGTTATTGCTCATGATGTAAATAATTATCAAGAATGTGATGTAGTATCTTATGTTCCAGCTACAGGAGTACTATGCTTCACCCCACCTTTTAATGTCGTAGGATCAGGTACTTACACTTCATGGTGTATTAATCTAGATGGTGCTACAGGTGGTGATGGTTCAAGCGGATCAAGTGGTACTTCTGGTACTGCAGGATCTTCAGGTACTACCGGAACAAGTGGTAGTAGTGGAAGTACAGGAACATCAGGGACATCAGGTACAAGTGCAACTTCTGGAACTAGTGGAACGACTGGTACATCAGGTTCCTCTGGGACATCTGGTACTAGTGGAACTACCGGAACATCAGGTAGTGCAGGAACTAGTGGTGCAGATGGATCATCAGGTGCTGCTATAGCAAACTGGTATGCTTCATTTTCTTCTAATCAAGATCATGTTCTTCCTGGTGCAAACGTTCCTACTGCTGCAACTTATAATACTACAGAGCTTGCTAATGGTATAGTGCTAGATGCATTACAACAAATTAGATTTGTACATAGTGGTATATACAAAGTTTCTTATTCTACTCAAGTCCGAAATACAGGATCATCTAGTGGAGCAGTTGACATATGGTTAATGAAGAATGGGACAGATATTATACGTAAAGATAGAATAAAAGATCTATCACCTTCTGAGGTTAAATATATGCCTTCTGCAGATTACATCTTAACGATGGATGTAGGAGACTATATAGAGATTTTCTTTTCATCTAGTAATGTAAATGTAGAACTTTTTGCTACAGCTTCTCAAACCCTACCTTTTCAAAAACCTGCAGCTCCATCTATTGTAGTTAATGTACATCAAATAGGAGTATCAGTAGGAAGTACTTCAGGTACAACAGGAACATCAGGTACGACTGGAACTTCTGGAACTTCTGGAACAAAAGGAACAAGTGGAACTAGTGGTAGTTCAGGCATAGATGGAACATCTGGAAGTTCTGGTACCTCAGGTACATCAGGGACTTCTGGTTCTAGTGGTACAGGAGGAACCTCTGGTACTTCTGGATCTTCTGGTGGTAGTTGTATAAGTTACAACCTATCATGTCCAGTTGCTGGAGGAGACTGTGAGGCAGACTATACAGATTGTACAAACGTAGCTCAAACTATTACTATATCCGAAGGAAATGCAACGGATGTATGTGCTAAAACTCTACCTATTATTGATAATGGTGGATCTGTAGGGGTTAATGGATTATGTTCTGGTTCTAGTGGAACCTCTGGTTCTTCTGGAACTGCAGGTAGTAGTGGGACATCTGGTACATCAGGAACATCTGCAGCAGATGGATCAAGTGGTAGTTCTGGAACGTCAGGAACTAGTGGAACTAGTGGTACATCAGCAGAAGATGGAACATCAGGAACTAGTGGTACTAGTGGATCATCTGGAGAAGATGGTACATCTGGAAGTAGTGGATCGTCAGGTACAGCAGGTACCTCAGGGTCTAGTGCAACAAGTGGTACGGCTGGAACATCCGGTACGAGTGGTAGTTCTGGTCTTACTGGAGATGATGGAAGTAGTGGAACTAGTGGATCATCAGGTACATCTGGTACAACAGGTATTGATGGAACCTCTGGTACAACTGGTACTTCAGGTACGTCAGGATCTAGTGGTATAGATGGAACTAGTGGTACAGCTGGGACAAGTGGTTCTAGTGGAGAAGATGGAACAAGTGGTTCTAGTGGCACTGCAGGGTCTAGTGGCTCTAGTGGTGAAACAGGTAGCTCTGGAACAGCTGGTTCAAGTGGCACATCAGGTACTACTGGTGAAGACGGTAGTTCTGGAACAAGTGGTACAAGTGGTGTGAGTGGATCTTCTGGATCTAGTGGTACTGCTGGAAGTAGTGGAAGTAGTGGAAATGATGGTACATCAGGCACAAGTGGTACAAGTGGTACCAGTGGCACAACCGGTATAGATGGTACAAGTGGATCTAGTGGATCTAGTGGAAACAGTGGAAGCTCAGGTACAAGTGGTACCTCAGGGAGTAGTGGATCTTCAGGAGACTCTGGTAGTTCAGGAACCAGTGGTACATCTGGCACGAGTGGTTCTAGTGGTAATACTGGTTCTAGTGGAACTAGTGGTACGTCTGGAAGTTCTGGTACAGCAGGTACATCTGGAGCTGACGGTAGTTTTGGTGGTGCATGTTTCGATTATACATTCTCAACTAATGTTCCTAGTCCTGCAGCAGATCCTGGTCAAGGTAAAGTAGAGTTAAATAATGCTACACAAACATCAGCTACTAGCTTATATATAAGTGAGACAGATGATGATGGTAACAGTATACAATCTTTCCTAGAAAGTATTGATGCATCTACATCAGCAATAAAAGGACACGTAAGATTAGCAGATAAAGATGATTCATCTGACTTTATATTATTTGCAATAGATGAATTAACTGACAATGGATCTTGGTGGACATTAGTAATAATAAATGAATCTCAAGGTGGTAATCCTCTTACTAACCTAGAAGATATTACAGCATGTTTTGTATTAACAGGAGATAAAGGAGATCCAGGAGTGGACGGAACATCTGGAAGCTCAGGAACATCTGGTACGTCTGGAAGCTCAGGTGATAGTGGAAGTAGTGGTTCAAGTGGAACAGCTGGCTCAAGTGGTACAAGTGCACAAGATGGAACATCTGGCACCTCTGGAACTAGTGGTAGCTCAGGGACTTCTGGTACAACTGGTACAGATGGAACAAGTGGAACAACTGGTACCTCTGGTACATCAGGTTCTTCTGCTACATCAGGTACTAGTGGAGAAAGTGGTAGCTCTGGTACGGCTGGTACTAGTGGTAGCTCAGGAACAACTGGCACATCAGGGACTAGTGGTACAACTGGAGAGGATGGAACCTCTGGTACAAGTGGTAGCAGTGGGACATCTGGTACTAGTGGAGAAACAGGGACATCAGGTACTAGTGGAACAAGTGGGAGCTCTGGTGAAGATGGTACAAGTGGATCTTCTGGTACAGCTGGAAGTAGTGGTTCATCAGGAACTACAGGTACTTCAGGTACAAGTGGTACGTCTGGAGAAGACGGAGATGCTGGAACAAGTGGTACTAGTGGCACAAGTGGTACTAGTGGTACGACAGGTACAGATGGAACTTCTGGTACATCAGGTAGCAGTGGTAACACTGGAACAAGTGGTACAGCTGGAACATCTGGTTCTTCAGGAACTAGTGGTACATCAGGTGAAGATGGAGATAATGGAACTAGTGGAACCAGTGGTACAACTGGTACATCTGGAACATCAGGTACATCTGGTACAGCAGGGGAAGACGGAACATCTGGTACATCTGGTAGTTCAGCAACTTCTGGTACTGCTGGTACAACAGGAACGTCTGGTACTTCTGGATCAAGTGGTGATGATGGAACCTCAGGTACATCAGGTAGCTCTGGTAGTAGTGGAACAACTGGTGTAGATGGAACATCTGGTACAAGTGGAAGCTCAGGAGACGATGGTACTAGTGGTACAAGTGGCACAACAGGAACAAGTGGAAGTAGTGGTACAACCGGTACTTCTGGTACTTCAGGTACGTCTGGTGAAACAGTTGAAGGTACTAGTGGTACATCTGGTACCTCTGGAGACGATGGTGCTGATGGAACATCTGGAACGTCTGGTAGTAGTGGATCTAGTGGTGTAGATGGAGGAGATGGAACCTCAGGAACCTCTGGAACATCTGGTTCTTCTGGAGCAGATGGTGGAGATGGTACTAGTGGTACCTCAGGAACTTCTGGTTCATCAGGAAATGATGGAGGTGATGGAACAAGTGGTACAAGTGGTACATCTGGTTCATCTGGTTCATCAGGTGATGATGGTGGAGATGGTACATCTGGAACTAGTGGCACATCTGGTACTTCTGGAAGTAGTGGTAATGACGGTGGAGATGGAACAAGTGGTACATCTGGTACTACAGGAACATCAGGAACATCAGGTACTACAGGTACTTCAGGTAGTTCTGGAGATAGTGGAAGTAGTGGAACAACAGGAACTAGTGGCACATCAGGTAGCTCTGGGGATGATGGAACAAGTGGAACTTCAGGTACAAGTGGAACATCAGCAAATGATGGAACTTCTGGTACTAGTGGTTCAACAGGTACATCTGGTAGTTCAGGAACTGCTGGAACAAGTGCTACAAGTGGTACGTCAGGTAGCTCAGCTACAAGTGGTACATCTGGAACAAGCGGTACAAGTGGTGATGATGGAGGAGACGGAACAAGTGGTACTTCAGGTAGTAGTGGAAATAGTGGCACGTCAGGTACTAGTGGTTCATCTGGAAACAGTGGGACATCAGGAAC